>Ga0126342_10000145_pt1 | contig 53901 bp, 47 predicted proteins | sample Cyp1metagenome_FD_92528 | JGI IMG/M metagenome (GOLD analysis project Ga0126342, IMG submission 92528) | Coral microbial communities from Lord Howe Island, Old Settlement Bay, Australia - Cyphastrea 1 metagenome | ecosystem: Host-associated > Invertebrates > Cnidaria > Coral ...
TACATAGGTGATTTTTTTTTTGGAAAGTTTCCTTTATGTATTCGTTTTCAATTAGGCAATTCATTCGTGAATACATAGGTGATTTTTTTTTTTTGGAAAGTTCCCTTTATGTATTCGTTTTCAATTACGCAATTCATTCGTGAATACATAGGTGATTTTTACGATAGTTGAATGTTTGGCCCTAACTTTATTGTGACTCCTTTAATGTTTGGGGGGGGGGTTATTAATACGATGTTGACATTAGGTGAAGTGATCAACCCAAATTGATTGGTCATGAAATAGCAGGTTATACTACCTGGGTTCTTGGGGATTATGAACTTAACTAACCCATAGTAGGGACAAGTAGGTACATGTATCAACCAACTAGTATAATGGCTCATATGGATTTAATGCGTTGTTCATCAAAATTGATCGTCAAATATTAATAGAATGCTGATATTTCATGGATACAGCCCCACGCCTGGAAGTGACTGGCCTGCGGCGGGGGAATTCCCAGGCTCCTTGGAATATCAACCATCAAAAATCCCTACGAAAAAAAACCGTATCTCCAAATGGGGATTCCTAAAATGGGAGGTACCCCCAAATCATTCAGTTTTTTTGGCATGTTCCATGACATAAATTATCCATTTGATCTTTGTTTTGTACCCCCATTGAAGGAAACCCCAAAATGTTTGTTGTTCACAATGTTTTTGGTCATGTCATCATCCCAAGGCTCTGGAAACCTCCCTGATGACTCCGCAGGAAGCGTCCCTTAAAATCACCTGGCTTTGAAAACGATGAGAAGTTCTGGGAAAACCAAGCAGCTGATGGAAATTTCATGTTTTTCCCATATAAACATTGCCATAAATTGGGGACATCCCTGTTTTGAGAGACATTGGATGTTTGAGCCAAAACCTCCTGGCCGAATCTCGAATCTGCTCTAGGATGTTTATTTGATTGTAAGGTATTGGGAATATTAAATGGTATTAATGTTATAGATATTGATATCATATGTATAGATATTACTAATGTATTGGGAAAACTAGATAATATCAATGATGGCCATTTGAACAGCTGATATTTCAATAATACTCCATTATACTACTATATAATTCTCAGCCTTGGAAGGTTCGTAGGTTGCATATTATATGGGTGCCCTTCCTCTTTCCAAGGAATGTCTCATTTCTGTGGGTTTTTTTTGGAAGGGGCTATTTGAAGGATTTCCCAAATCGCAACTGGTGAAAAGCCCCGGTTGATCGGGTTCTGGAACCAGGACAAGGGGCTGCCACTCCTTCGCCGTCGTTTGGAGATTTCCGGTCCTGACGATGTGCAAACCTTGGAGACGGCGACATGGCATCGGCTCCATCGTTGCTAAGGCAGATCGCAGATATCGTGGCGAGGCTTTGCTTGCTTGTGTTCATGTGTTATGTACATGTATGAGAGGTGCCATCCGCCACTGTGGAGGATTGGGAGAAGATGAATCCAGAGGTTCGTTGCAATATATATATATTCTTCCGACATTGCCCACTCCAGGAACATAGAGGAACATTTCAAGTTGACCAAAAAAACAGTATGCTCCTTGCACAATTGAGTGGTGTAGGGTCTACTTTTGTACATGGTTGAGTTCCATTGCCATCTCAGCTACAACGACTCAGGGTCCCTCACATGGTGCAGCAATAATCCCCCTAATATCAAACCCGCCACGGATTAAGGGAATTACGCATATTTGAGACCATGAAGGATGTGTTGTATACCCTCTGGTAAACGTTTACATAACTATGGAAAATCACCAGTTTGAATTGGTAAATCAACTATTTCGACTGGGCCATGTTCAATAGCAAACTGTAAACGTTTACCAGAGGGTACTGGGGGGATAAACCTCCACCATACCATACCATACCATACACGTTTATATATATATATATTATATATACATATATACATATATATATATACATACATATATATATACATACATATATATATATACATACATATATGATCAACCATTCTAACTCCCAGAAATTGGGGAATATGGTGCTGCTATGATATCGGAATATCGCTGGGGAAGCTCCTTTGATTGGCCCTGAGGCTGGGTGCCACCGCGGTGGGTCTCTTTTTCAGCACCTTTGAGGAGCTATCATTGGGAATGTGGGATCTCATGGGGACTGCCAATAGCTTTTTTAGTATGACAAACATTGGAAGACATTGGAAGCCCTCGCTTCTACAGAAGCTTCGTGGGTGTTTTCGCAAGCGGGTCAGCTGGTGCAAGAAGTGCCTGTGGCGTCGCTACAAGGACGAAGCAGCGACAGACCCAAGCAGATCAGAAGAAGAGTTGTGAAGAAGCTCAGAAGAGCCGAGGTCGAGGAGCCCGTCCAGATGAGGGTTCAACCAATGTGGAGGACCAGCCGCAACCCTGTGCAGAGGTTTAAAGCGGGTGGTGCCTAGGTCGCCCAAGGCCAACTTAGGGCCTACAGATGTGGCCATTTTGCTGGGCGACTTGGCATTTCAGAGGCTTACACCCCAGCGAAGTCACACAGGGCCTTTGTTTTTTGAAATAGGTTTGGAAGATGATGGTATGTTCTAATGTGGGTAGATCCAACAGTAAACCTGCAATCGGGGACGGTATGATAACCCAACCATCTCTAGTGAGTCATTTTAGCTGTTTTATGGTCTTGGATATACCACAGTATGGATGCAAATCTGAGGCTTCTTTGTTGAATTTTGTTGATTTTTGATCGGCACATCATCCGAACCATGCTCGGAAACATCCGCAGGTTTTCCTCAGTCATGGAAACCCCCAAAGTAATCCAAGTTGTTAGTTTTTGACACCGATGGCAAGGAATTCGTCCCAAACAGAAGACGGAATTCCGGCCATTTGTTTTGCCTCCAAAATGAATCGATCCACTCATAGATGTCCTTTTCCCATTGGTTGGTTGATTCATAGAGGGGTTTGTTTACCCTTTTAACAACAGGTTTCTATGATGATAGATGATATACCAGCTCCCGGCCCCTCTATTTTTACCAAAAGGACATTATTGGATCCACTGATAATACCATGGTTTGCAGAGGGGGTGTATTATTGAGGGGTACGGATTAGAACCTGAAGATCTCTCGTGAAATCTCGCGAAAATGGCCAATGTTGCTGCTTAGATCTCTGTTTTTGTTCTATGAATTCCTCATGTTTGCCTAAATCCCCATTGTCGTTGGTTAAAATAAAATTACCATCTGGTTATTTAACATAGCCATGGAAAATCCCTTATAAATGGAGGTTTTAATGGGAAAATCATCTATAAATGGGCCATCTATACCATGGCTATGTTAGTCATAACCAGAGGGTATGTTGCTTAAACTCCCATCTTTGCTGGCTCAAATCCCACTGTTTTCCAGCCAAGAATTGCCCGCCCTGGCCGAGCTTTCCAGTTAGGAGTTCCGAACGGCCTTGCTCGAGCCTTCCGGCGGTCGCTGGCTGATGGTCTTTCCAGTATCTTGGCACGGAGGGAGTTTGGTGGTGGAGCTGATCATCATGCCGTTCCTATGCTTCAAAATAACAACCCGGCAACCCGGCCAAACATCGCAGTTGGGAATCCCCTAAAAAAGATTGAATGGAAACATCATCTACTGCTGGGGGATTGTCCATTGCCATGTTTGATTAGCAGAGGGGAATTGAAATCACCAGCAATATGGGGGTATTTGATATTAGGGAGAAAGGATTAATTTGCTGGATCACCCCAAAATCGAGTTGCTTTTCTTTATTTGACAAATTGCGAACTGGAAGCCATGGCCCATTTAGCTAGAAGATTTATGATGGTTTACCTGATTTCCCAGCAATGATCCAGTGATGTTGAATCAAACTTCAACCCGGGATGATGTTGTAAAAGCAAGTTTATAATTATAGTTGGCTGTCAGGAATTATAGTTTGTAATTATCGTTTCTAATTATTGTATAAATGGGAATTCCAATTTTACATCATTCCCAAAATCAATAAACTGAGAATAACTGGGAGTTGCTTAGATTGAGGTTTTTTGATGGTTAACATTTGAAAGGAAATTGGAGGTGGTCGAATTATGTATCTTCTTGTCGGATCAAAATCCCTTGTTTTGGCCAAGAACATCACGCCTGTAAATGGAATCTGGAGGGGTGGAATATGGTGGAAATCCTTGTGTTTTCCTTCATGTTTGTTCACCCCAGCCATACAAGAATCGTACAATGTCAGAAGCTATGGAAGAATCTAGCAATCCTTTAAAATTGTAAAAGGGAGAAAAGTAAAATCTATGTGGTTTTTATGAATCCCTGTCTGCATAAAATGATATAAAATGCCCCACAAAGCCTGGTTTAGTTACTGGATTTCTTCATTTTGAGGGCCCACTTCGCGGTGGATGGAACTTGTCGATGGTGGCCTGGTCCAGGAAACCTCCGAGAAGGCCAAAGCACAGGCGCCCGAAAGATTCGCGGCGGCGGGAAATAGGTTGACTTGATTTCATCTATGTTACCCGGCCTGGTAAACATACCAAAAACTATGGAAAATCACCATTTTCAATAGGAAATTCCACTATTTCTATGGAAAATCCACTATAAACTATGGAAAATCACCATGTGTTAATGGGAAAACTCACTATTTCTATGGCCATGTTCACTAGCTATGTTAAATTACCAGAGGGTAGTTCATATAAATAGATGAATGATTATGATTTGTCAATATGCATTAAATACTTAAATCTTAATAGTTAAATGATACATATAGTAGATTGGATTTCAGTGAATACTGTAGATGCATGATTATGATGGATTTAACTCCCCTATCAAACAGTTATCATCAGCGATTTCTGCCATGCTTTTCGCTACCGACTGGGCCAACTCCACAGAGGTCCTTTGGCAAATCTAATGGCAAATGTCGTGTGATTTTCTGGCTGAACACACGGTCAATTTGTAGCTATACATGGAGCAATCTTGTATGTCAAGAATGATTGCTGGTTGGTGGTCTGGAACAATCTTTTTTTTTTCCATATATTGGGAATTTCATCATCCAAACTGACGAACTCCATCATTTTTCAGAGGGGTTAGCAGCAACCACCAACCCGATTATCATCCCATTATTAGCCACTATTAAGCCACTATTAACCCATTATTAACCACTATTAACCAGCAAATCCCACAGAGAATGCCATCGATGTTCAGCAGATTTTCCCATGGGATCAGCAGGCATCACTTGTTTGGAGCAAGTTGAAGCTCGGAGCGGCTGGGGCCGGGCAGCCAGGGGGTTGGGGCAAAGGTTGGAAGCTGGGTGCACTTACTGGGTGATAATATGTATATATATATATTCATTTACCTTTACACATATGTATCTATATATATACATGTGTATACATATATATATATAGATGCTAACAGTTTCAACAGAAAGCCCAAACAATATGATTTGGCAATCTAAGATATGAATAATAAAAGTTGATGGTCTGATGGTTGGAAAGAAAAATGATTCGAATGAAAAGGTGCTTTGGAGCCGCAGGAAGCGAGATTGAAGTCATGTCAATGTGAATCTAAGCCATGTAAGCGGAGAGGTATGAATCTGGTAGAACATCACCACACCATCACAATAACAGTCATCGTTATCCCACATTGTCATTGATGAAGTTGCTGCTGTCCGTTCCTCCCATTTAAGCCTCAAGACGAAACTGATAGTTCATCAGGGAAATCATCATGAAATTCATGAAGTGACAAGAAGAAAAGAGATTTCCGAAATCATGAATTTGCGCGACGTGATTTGGTTAGAATCAGAACCATCAATCATGAATTACTGTATTGTCATTAGACATTGATCGTTGTGATTTATGCGCAATCCCCAAAAAGATGCAGCTTAGAAGTTTCAATTCAACCACCACTTTGGACCACCGGATTTTACATCATTTTACCACCTTTGAGGTTTTTTGGGGTGGGAGTTATACCAGTTATACCCAGATGATGGCTCAAATCCCGATTTCCCCAGGCGGCAGCTGAGAAGGGCGCCATTTACATCGGCCACGGCGTCCTGGATTCGTTGCTCAACTACCTGGGCACCTTGGCGACGGGACCGCAGGAGAAGCTATGAAGCATCTACCCTCTGGTTATGACTAACATAGCCATGGTATAGATGGCCCATAGAAATAGATGGTTTACCGTTCTTAATAGCATGGTGGATCTTTCCATGGCGAACTGCTAAATAACCAGATGGTACGTATTGGGGTAGCCAATTGTGACTCACATACATATGGTTTGAATAGTGATTCAACCATCATTGATGGGATTGTTAACCATCCAAGATGGGAATATATTATATGTCTTATTGATAAATGATGGTTGGTTGTTGATGATGTTGTTGAAATCAGCATCAAACGATGGAGATATCGTTGGGATAGAGTTGATAAATGATGCTTGGCCGATGAGATGATTAGTTTGGGTGACATACTACATATACTACCCAATATCATCGAAAATCACACAATCCCTGAACGGGGGGAATCCCGCTCTCAACTAACTAGCCTAAAGGGACGACACGGGGTTTTGAACACTGTTCATGTGGTGCAGCCCATCAATACTGTAGATTGTGATGCCATGGAAAATTGTGATTGAGCTGGGTATGGGTTGAAGCCACCAAGCAGCTTGCTTCACTCTCGAGGTTTGACTGCTGTCTGGATGAAGAACGGCGGCCCCAAAAAGATTGCGAGAGTCAAAACCATCCCCTCAAAAATAGCGAGAAAAACTGGATTTGCCGAAGACCATTTCGTTCCCTTTGCTGCACCATTTGGGAAACCGGGAAACTGTGGCCCCCAAAGGAAAACACCCATCAATACGACAATTCCTCTCGCATGTTGGTTCAGAATCCTGGAGAAGACAGGGTTCATGGCTGCCATGGCTGCCACATGTTTGCCGGGTTTAGATGTGGATTCATCACCTATCATGCACAATATGCTCACAACCTTGCAAGAATTATCACGATCTCTTTCGCAACCATTTTTAACCATTTGTCAAACTGAGGCTATCAGTGTTTAAATCATTATCATTTTGTAATTAATCAATATCATTATATAATTATTATATCATTAATCATTATCATGTTATCATTATCATTACAAAATCTATAATTATTATGACATCTAGCATTAATCATTTTCATTGTCATTATATAGTTATTATATTATTAGTCATTATCACTATCATCATCATTATATAATTATTGTATCGCTAGTCATTATTATCTTTACCATTATATATTGATTATATCATTAATCATTGTCATTATATGTATAAAGTTATTAAACTATGTTATCATGAATCATTGTCATTATAATTATCATGTTATAATTATTATATCACTAATCATTAATCCTTATCATTATCCTGATCATGTTTATAGCGATTATATCATTAATCAGACTAATCATTAATCATTAATCATTAGTCATTCTCATTATCATTATCATTCTCATTATCATTATAATTATTTAATTATACATTTATTTTTTAATTAATTAATTATTATATCATTAATCATTATCATTATCGTTATCATTATTTAAGTTAATATATCATTATCATTTTATATATATATATACATAATATCCATTGCAACCATCCAGATTGGCTCGCTTGGGCCTTGCCATGCTTTGCCCCCACATCTTTTCCCATGGCGATCTGGCAAGGCACCTTGTGGGTGGGCAATGCCGGGAAGGTGGTGGAAAAGGTGGTGGAGGCTGCGGGTTTTCATCAGTCGCTTTCGGTCGTCCAGTCACCATTTGGTGCTGGAAAAGTTGAGTGATTTGTGGTGGTGAACTATCCATTTTGTTGGTGGATTCTTAGTGATGTTCGAATATTCTTGTGACATTATCTGGTTGGTGGTTTGGAATATGAATTTTATTTTCCATTTCATATGGGATAATCCTTCCCATTGACTAATAGTTTTCAAGATGGTTGAAACCACCAACCAGTTATGACATTGATCTGACTTGAGGGTCTATGGGTGTTCTCCTCGGGTGCAAATAAGATGATTTGATCGTCGGACTGCACCAAGGTGTTTTGACATCTCCAGTTTAATGATGTGTGTTTGTATCTACATTATTACCATGTACATAAGACATACATTGTTACATACATACATATATATATAATTATATATATATGTAATGTATGTTTATATATATATATGTTTACTTACCCTGCATAGGCCATGAACGGCCAAGTAGGGTTCCATGCTCAACGCTCACCATTGGCTCCAGGCACTTCAATAAGTTCCATGCACTATCGGCACAATAGGCCGCTAGGAGTCGTGCAGTCGAAGAAGTGGTGATTCTTATGGACCAGGTTTTGAAGCTCAACTGGATCCTCAAAATGCGCAGCATGTTGGAAAAAAAATCAGGATTTCCACCAGAATTCCACTGTTTTTTGTTCAGTCAACATGAACCTTAGAGAAACAACCAATAGTTCCACCATCTTCTATTGCCATGATTGTGTTCATCTTCATTCTATCCCTGGCCAAATGATACTATAACTAGACTATAACTACTACAATACAACCATGGTATCCCCAGTCCCCATGGGTTCCTTGGATGTGTAGCCTTCCAAAAGCCCCAACATTTCGCACATGGCGACCATGGACCTCCCGGTCGCGGCTCCGTCGGCGAACGCGTCGAACGCGTCGAACGCGAAGCCGCGGCGCCGGAGAGTATGGTTTCTGGTGCCTTGGAAGCGGACGGAAACTCGGGATACCAACGGTGGAAGGTTTGTCATGTTTATCCCCTGGTAAACATACAAAAAACTATGGAAAGTCACCATTTTAAATGGGAAAATCCACTATTTCTATGGCCATTTTCAATAGCTATTTTGACATAACCAGAGGGTATCCCCTTCTTGAGTTCCAATGAGGTTCAGTGGTTGGCGATATCACCCGAAATCACTGGTCCCTGGCCAAGTCCACAAACTGATTCTTGATGAAAGCAACAAAAACTCCAAGAAACAAGCCCCCCCTGGATTTTTGGTGAATATGATGCCATGGGAAAATCAACATCAACCTCATCGAACAACATCTCCCTTTCTCAAATTACTGGAATGATTTTCCCAGCGAATGTTTGATGACCCTCTGGTAAACTGACCAAAAAGGATGGAAAATCACCATGTTTAATGATTTTAATGGGTAAATCCACTATTTCTATCTATTTCGACTGGACCATTTTCAATAGCTCAGGTCATAGGACTCATGCTGTTTTTCTGGATCCTTCCCACCATGCGACGCTTCTGCTACCTGTCGCTGGTCTGGACCCCTGCCTTGCTCTGGCGGAGCCCTGGCACGGTGGTCTTCGGATTGAGCCTTGGACCATTGGATGGACCTTGGGAGGAAGTTAGAAATGTGGACCCAAAAACCGCTGGGAATTCGCTGGTAAAAATTAGGAATGAAGATGAATGAAGCAACCAAACTGGTGATTTATTTTAGTGATTTTTTGTGATTTGGGATATTAGTGGTTGTGGGGTTGTCAAACTAGGGTGTATTAACTTATATGTGATTTGGGATATGTGACTAGGGTGGGCATAGTGACTATTTTCACTTTGGGATTCAATAAGTTTACGGCTAGCTGAGAGAAACGGAAGCTTAACCATAATAGTGGGTTGGCTTTCTACCAGTGAAATTGGGCGAAAGATGAATACTTATCTGGGTAATTGGGGTTGGTCCGAGAATCTTGTATTTAGTGAGATTTTAATGGGAATAATGGTGAATAGTGGAGATAGAATGTGGGATACAACCAACAATATGATATCTGGGTGGTGTTAATGTAGAAAATGATCATCAACCACTGGACTTTAGGGGTACCCAATTCTTCAGCAAGCCTGTGTAATTATGTAATGATAGTTTATAGGCAGGGAATCGTTCCACAGCGATAGGTTTAGGAATATCCCAGCAGAAATGCTGGCTTATACATGTGGAACTTCCCCACCATCACACATGTCAGGTCGGTGAATGATACTGCAGCCTGTGAGCTGTCGCAAGTTGTCTAGAAACCGTTTGCCGTTTGGACCGCTTGGTGCCATGTGGGGTATACATCACGGTGAATGAGACACGTTAATGTATAAGAGATATCATGTTTCGATGTGCGCGGAAACATGTTATCAGTTTTCAGCGTAGTGCACATACTGAATGTGCATGCGTGCAGGCGTGCGTACATACATCACATGCAGTACATTGCATCACGTTGCAATTATATATATATATATATTATACATACATGCCTTGAGACATTTGAGATGTATGTGTCAGATGTATGTCAGGTGTATTTTTTTTTGGTATATGTACAATGTGCCTCCATAGTTTCTGGTTGGTGGTTTGGAACATTTTTCCATATATTGGGAATAGTAATCCCAAGTGACGAACTCATATTTTTCAAGATGGTTAAAACCACCAACCAGGTTTGTAACGATGAGTTTTTTTTGAGTGTCCCGAGGCAATGGAGTGGCCCTGTTTTTATCAAGCTTGGGCAGTGGCTCTCGACTCGTCGCGACATCATCCCAAGCCACTTTTTGTTGGCGAAATCCCCCCGGAGTCGGAGAGATTTTGACGGGGGAAATTCTCCAAGCCCTGTTCTGGTTGGTTAATAGTGGTTTTCATAGGCTATAAACCAACAATGGGAATATGATGATATATACTGGTTGGTGGTTTGGAACATGTGTAAAAATATCCCCTTCCTAGTTGGGATGATGATCCAATCTGACGAACTCATATTTTTCAGGGGGGTTGAAACCACCAATTAGTATTTTTTTGGGAGTGAATTGTAGCCACTTTGGGGGGTGTTAAATTGGTCATTTGACTTCTGAATAGTTAGCAAGAGCCCCCCCCCTTTTTGTATCTGGGGCAGAGGGGTATGAAAAAGGCACAACAGAATCCAGGGAGGACGAAATCTGGGCAAAGATCACAAACTTCACAACGACCTCATTCAAAGTTGTGGTTACTAAAGGGAATCATACCAAGCATGGCTTATTCAAGGAAAGAGGCTTACTTCCACTTCAGGAAGAAAGTCCATAGAAGCCCCCTTTCTGAAGGGTGACCCCAATATGGATGGATTCACTCAATTTCACCGTTTAATTTCTGGGAAGTGGTTATCCTTAACGGATTAAACCTGTCCAAGTAACGTCCCTTCGATAAATGGCTGCTCTAGAGTTCATAAAGTTGTTTCATGACCTCAGAACATATTGCAAGAACAACAACCCAACTAGGGCAAGATCATCTCCAGCAAGATCCAAGAGATGCACTGCCCTGACAGTGATGCATTAGAAGAGATGCAGACAGCAGACTGGATTGTAATGATAAAGGGTGATAAAATGTGATAGCAACATTTTTAGAAGCCAAACTCCAGAAGCCGGTTCCAACGGCTAGCTGTGGCGCCCCACAGCCTGGCTGGGTCTGAAGTGGGTCACTCCCAGTGATGACCCATTGGCATAAGCCTACCATGTGGGAATGGGTGTTTACCAACCATTTTTGATTACCTTCCGGATGGTTTGTTGTCGAGTTTATCACATTACCTTAGAACCGATTTCTTAATGAATTCTGAGTGTACATAACCAAGCCCACCGGGCAATCATCACACATCACCAGCGCATTCTCTAGCCACCAGACAACCAATTCATCAATATTGACCGGTTACCGGCCATGGATTCGCCATGCACCAATAAGTTCTCAAATTCAGAGACCCTCTCATTCTAAATCGTGATTTGGGTACGTATATAGTATATATATATATAATAGTTTAGTAATGATTGTGTACATGAAATAATCTCCCAATGGGGATGCTCAGGCAACAATTGGACTTTAGCTGAAGCATCTACCTCGACTTTGGCAGTTCTCCGCCAAGCCACCAAAGTCTCCATAGATTTCGACATGTCACAGGAAACCTCCATGTTCGATGGTAAAACACCTTCAGGTTTCCTGTACATGTTCCCTTAGCTGGATCAACCTTGGGTAGGTCCTTATTAGTTTAATATGTTCATTTTGAGCTATGGAAAGATATTGACCTCGCCAGCTAAAGTTCAAGGTTTTGGGATGGGCCATGTAAGCTCCATTCAAAGTAATTCTATTGATCATCAGAAAATCATCAGAAAATACCTCAAAATCATATTATGTTTTCTATAGTTATGTAACTATATACTATATAGTATGTATATATATATATACATATGTTACCCTCTGGTTATTTAACATAGCCATGCTGCATATTTGCTGGCCACAAGTGCAGTTCAGGTGCACCAAAGTCCTGAAAGTCCCACCTCCCAGGCGATATTTGCGACGCCATGGGCGAACTGCACGAGCACGTGCCCGCCAGCGGCGCCAAGCGGGACGTGAGATGCTCGTCTTATGTGATAGAAAATGATGTGTTAGGGGAGGATGAGGATGAGGAGGATGATGATGATGATGATGATGATGGTTAAGCATGGTTAGGCATGGTTAACAATTGTTAACAATTGTTAATAGTAGCTAATATTGGTTGATATTGGTTTGTATTGGATATTTTACGGGATTTACCCTCCGCCAATCAAACATGGCAATAGGAGAATCCCTATGAATGCAGGTTGTTATGGGAGAATCATCCAATTTTTTATGCTTTTTCAGTTGCCATGTTTGATTTCCCGAGGGCAACTATGGCCCCATTTAGCTTGTGTTTACACTGGTGAACACCTTTTGTTTTGTCATGCAACTGGTTCATTCATGTGACTGTCGAGCACAGTCAAGTGGTTTATCAGCATGTTCCCCAGATAGCCATTTATTGGTGGCAAACCGTCCATTTTCAGAGGCAAACCCATATTTGTTTTGTGAATATCTCCATGTTTGGTGGTTTAGTAGCCAGTTTTCTGATGGTTAATTGTTGCCGTTGAATGATTAGCCAATAGATGGGCTGGGATTCTTAACGACATACTCAGGCATGGGTCAAACATGGGTGCCTCAAAATTATACCCAGCTAACCGGCACGACAGTACTTGTACTTGTACCGGAATTTCTACTAAATTACTAAATGGAATCCCCGCGCTAAATCCATATTTGAAGGTTCAATCCTAATCTTTGTTGTTTTTACATTCCCCAATAGTGATTTGTTCTCTTTGCTTGCTGGTCAGATCACCATGTTCCCCCAGGACATGCAGTGACACAGATCCCTCAACTAGAGCCTCTGGGCAGCAAGCGTTGGGTCAAAAGAATTCTGCGCAGAATGTCCAATACTGTAACTAAATTCTGGATTTAAGCAGGATGAACAACAAGGAAGGAGATGTAGCACATTACTTGCTCAAAAATGCAGCTAAAACTCATATATATATATATATACATATATATATATATTTACATAATGTCATATACGGTTCAAAGCCTAGGTACAGGCTCTAGGGAACCGGCATGTGCAATTTGTATAGCTCGGTTTGCTCAAGGGATTGTTGTTCTCAAATAAAAAATCCACCATTATGGTGAATTTCTCATTGTATACGTATCCATTTCTACTGTTTTCTGAGCCTCATATGGTTTCCAGTGTTGGTGACAAACCCACAAGTCACTGCCTTGCTGGTGACATGCCTATGTTTGCTGCCCTACAAGTTTGTTGAAAATCATCTGCATTCCCCTTCCCGGCCCCTGGCAACGTAATGGGGAAAATAATGATAATTGATTGGAGGGGATACCCTATTTCCAGACAAGGTCCAATATCCCCAGTTCATGTTCCAATTTTAGGGTGACACCTCCCTTGCGCAATTCAAAATAGTTCAATACTTCATGCCCAAAAATAGCCCAAAATTGTGGTAAGTCTCAAAGATTCTCCAAGACCATAGAATTGGCTCGCTACACTTGGGTGGAAGCCGCGGCACCCTGGTGAACATCAAAATATGGTTTTTCAGTTATGTTCATCCCCCAGCATGTATGGAAAAACAACGGTTTTAACCCATCCCCATTGGGGGGTAAAACTATAATGTCAACCCTGGATTAATAAACCCCAAACGGCTGGTTAATTGGGGGGGTACCATAAAAAAGTATTGGATGAAATGACTATTGGAGGAGTACCCCCTAATTTTCATAAACCATGGTTTAGCAAAATCCGGGGTTGACATTAGGTTAACGTTTGGTTTATTGCGGATATCACCTCGAGATACCGACTGTACTTAACAGGATTTACAATAATCCAGGGTTGATGTAAATCACATTAATTAATTAATTATAAATCATCTATATTTCATCTATATTACAGCATTTATAATCCCATTTACATTAATCAAATAATCCCATTCAATCCCACGAACAAAAATCCCCATTTCATTCATCTATAAAAAAAAAACATTCGAACCCCATCTTTGGATGGTTTCCCATCATTAAATTAATGATATGTTTATCCCATGACATCCCTATAAATACCCATGAAATCCCTATAAATATCCGTCAAATCCCTATAAATACCTCTGAAATCCCATTAATCATACAAATCTCTGCCATGTTCCATGGGTTTGTTTTTCCCAAAGACCAGGTTAGGCTCCTTGATGGGCGGCGGCTGCGTGGCGCAAGTCTACCACGGCAAGTTCCAGGGACAAGAAGTCGCCGTGAAGGCCGGGAATGGGAAGATTCGGGAAGATGATTGTTTTTTTTTTCTCAGGGGATGATCTAACTTTATGAAGATAGCCATGGTCATGGAGGGGATTATCTATCTAACTTTATGGATTATCTAACTTTTATGGGCTATCTAACTTCATGGATTATCTAACTTTATATCTATCTTCATAAAGATGGGAATATTCATAGCGTAAGGGGATGATCCAACTGTATGATGTTTCGCTATCCAGTGAATGGAGGGAGCGATTCGGAGCGATTCGGTTGTATATAATATAACCCCAAAAGCCATAGAGACAGTTGAAGCTAAGGATTGAGTTTCCCGACCACCATGGCTCATTGATATTCTTTTGGGAAAAGGCTATATTTTACCATATTTCACCACCAATCATGCAGATATTTCACCAGTGGGATAAGAATGGGATGATTAGATGAGATTCCGATGAGTCTAGGTTCTATGAATTCGTTTAATGTTAAGAGATGTCTCTTTTTAAAAAATGGTGGTTTCCTAAAATGGGGGAGTACCCCCAAATTATCCATGTTATTTTTCGGATGTCCCATTATAAACCATCCATTTTCGGGTACCCCCATGGCTTTTCCAAACCGGGTGGCTTTTCCATGGCTTTCATGGCCCCAAGGCCCCAAGGGCCCCAAGGCAATGAAACGTGGCAAGCTGCGAAATCCCGAAAAAAAAATGGGGGAGGGTTCATTGTGTAAATAACCTACAAAGCTGAGAACCCCCAAACGATAGCGTTCAGTTGGTGAACATAACTCCAATTTCACTATGGTTTATGGTACCTATAACTATAGTATTCATGGGGGTTTTTGTTAACCATCTAACATCACTGGGGGGGCCCCACATTGTACAAGCTCGCGGGGGGATTTTCCAGCCATGATCGGAGGTTCAAATATGGGTATCGGGTTGGATCCCTCCTATGTTCCAGTTGGGGTCGTCGAACATGGCTTAAATGTTGCCGATGATTTGTTGTGGTGCTCAACAAAAGCTGATGTCCATGGAGGAAACAGAGGCAACCCTGACTATTGGAGGGTTCAGATGGCTTGAAAAGTCAGGACAGTCGCGTTTCAGGAACTTTTCAATTTGGGTATGGCTCAAAGTTGTGAACACACATGGATTCTAAAGGTCACTGATTTTCAAACCATGTTTCAATCCATGTTCGATTGCTCGGTCGCGGAGGTGACCCAACTCCGTGGTGCCATTTTGACCTGTGATCTCCCCACGATCTCCCCATGCCATGATCTCCGCATCCAAATTGGTTGAAACCCTCCGTGCCCAAAGGTGCGACGGAGCGGAATCATGAAACGTCTGGAGATGGATCTGATGCCTGCCGAGATATGGAGATGCGGAGACAGTTCAAGTGGTAAAGTGAGTTGGACCCTGAAAAAAATCACCCAGTGACTTACCCTCTCATAAACTATATAACAGAAAACTATGGAAAGATCCACCATGCTATTTGAATGGGAAAACTCACTATTTCGACTGGGCCATTTTCAATGTTAGTTTACCAGTGACTTAGTGCAAACGATCATCTTCCGAAGCCCGAACGACTGGCCCAGAAGTTCACCATGGAAAAAACCCGAAACATGGATCCATAGGCTGGGAAATCCCCGAGCAAATCGAGTTTTTTCATGGGAACAGAATCCATCAAATCGCCCATTTATCCATGTTCTATATATAGCCTATATTTACATTACTGTAGATGATATTTATATTATATAGATGATTGGAAAGACATGTCTGATTTGGATCTTTTGCTCAGATCGTAACTCGGCAAAGATCCTTGAGGAATGCTGGCCATTTCCCATGGGTGAACCTTGGGGTTTTTGTTCCCAGCTGAAACCGCAGATTTTTGCAGGGTATTTTATATATCTAATGGAAAATCCATCACTTAGAGATGATGTCCCCAGCTATAAACCTTCATTTATAGTGGATGTTCATGCACTTTCCCATATTTTCCCATGCCCCGTGGATGAGAACAGTCTAAAAGTCGCCTCTTGTTGTCTCCACCTTCGCGAGCGCTGAGGAAACTTTTACATAAGGCCGCCTGGATCATCGAACACCTGAGACCGCAGTACCCCGGCGACGTGGAACACCCACGGGTTCACGGATGGCCATAGATAGGACCGGGGTGCCCAGGATTCAAAACTGTTTTTGGGGCGGGCCCAAGATGTTTCAGGTGATGTTTTAAGCCTCAGAATTATGTAAGTGACACCAAATGTATGTGATCATTCAGACTGTTGATGTTGCCACCCACGTTTTGATGCGTAACCAAAAAGGAATGATGATGTTCACGAACAGAAATTATGTGTTTTATCAGATCATGAACAGAAATGGTGATGGGATGGTAAACTGACTGCTGTTTCTGATATCTTGAAGGCTCATACACCAATTTTAGATCCAATTTTTACAAGGTGCTTAGATCCAACTAGTTAATGAATTGATAGCTGGAGAATTTTACCAACGAAAGAAGCGGAGAAATTGCCAGGTTGCGGTGGATGGCACTCAATGAAGCGCTGGAGAATTTTGCTTTCTACATGAAGCAGCAGGTCGGATGCCGGGATGCCGGATGCGTGGCGATGAAATATTTTCGGATCTAGAGGAATCAAAGATCAAAGTGCTGGGAAACATAGAAAGGAGTTTTGTAGAAATAGTATGTCTACATATATCATCATATATCATATTATATCATCATATATCATCATTATATCATCTACATATATGATCTACATATATCATATTATATCTAATTATTATTGGTATAGCTTAGAAAGAAAAGCTGGATTAAAAGACTGCAGATTTCGTGGCTCAAAATCATTGATCCCAAGCAGATGGGTGATTTTCACATCTCAAAGTTCATGAAAAAATATCTACAGCTAAATCCTCCATCTAGATATATTCAGATACTCTAACCTACAGTTGTCTGAGTTTCCCGTCAACTTCAAGGCCAATAAACCACGGCCCACCACGGAAACCACGGCCCGTGCCAGGTGAACTTGTCGCAGGAAGCGGTCTACATGAAGCGTTTCGATGCAAACTTCAAAGCAAGAAAGAACATCATCGTGCCCCAGATGCCCGGCTTGGATTATGCCGATGGATTACTAAAAACTAATGTGGGTACACTGCCATAAACCACCCATGACTGGGAATGATTTATACCTATGAAAATGGTGATGACTGGAGGATGGTTTATGACATTGTTTCCCCACATTAATGGTATTTAACTATAGGGTTTTCGTAGCAACTGGTTATTATATTCACATGGTTTACATTAATATCATTGACATTACTGTTTATGACATCCCGATGCTTAGGGATGCAGTTAGGCTAATTACATCTAATTACCTTCCAGTAAATCAACATAGACCCTGATAAATAGAGACTTGGAAGATGTGTTTCCACCAAAAAAAAACGGAATTTTCAGGCTCTATGTTAATTTACTGGAGGGTAATAGATATTTTACCACGGAAATGTCAAAAGTTGGGACGGCCCCCCTGCGATCGGACTTGGTTTCATGGAACTGCGTCCCCAAGTGAAAGGGGCAGAACGCAGGGATGAGCTCCAGTTGAATTGGCCAAAGCTTGCCATTCTTTGGGATTTAAGACTCAATGGATTGGTTTGAGGGAATATCTACTGGAAACCATTAATTTTCCCATGAAATATGGGGCTGTCCTGTAAATTTTCCCTGAAACCAATCCATTGAAAGACGGTTCAAGCAGAAATCACGGGTTGCACAAGCTGCGTGCCTTGAACATCGCCCAAAATTGGGGAGTCAACGAACCATGACTCATGGCCCACCAGCAACCTCTGCAGAGCTTTTATATCCAATCAACCTATTGTTGGGTCGGGATACCTTTGCTAGCTGAAGAGCTCGACCTCTGTCGTTCAAGAAGGTGTTAGCCAAATGTTTATTATTGCAGCTGATGGGTTTATAAACCAAGAAACGGACTTTCAGTTGTGAATCCAGTGCTTCATAACCGTTGGTTTCCCCCTTGATATATGGCATACATTGGTAGTTGTAAGATCGGGTAACAGGGGTTTGGTTTATGGCCTCAGGTTTTCTGCGTATCACCAACTCCAGATGAAACATACTCAACCTAGAGACCTTGATTTGATGTTACTTGACCCCCCCAGATTGTATGTTGGCTGGTTGGTGGCTTGGAACATTTGGACTATTTTTCCATATATTGGGAATAATCATCCCAACTGACTTTCATATTTTTCAGAGGGGTTGAAACCGCCAACCAGATGTTTTTTATGCTAGTTTATGATATTGTTTTTGTATTACCCAGCTTATATAGATGATATTCCCACCAATCACGGGGGATCCAAACCACGTCTTCCCATCTTTGGTGGTTCCGTTCACCCCGTTCTCCCCTCGAGGATCTACGCCCATACGGAGTCGGTCCTAGTGATGGAGGTGGCCGCAGGGGATTCGCTGTCCAACTTCATCAAGCAAAATCACAGCAAGGAGAAACGTTCCTTGGATCAGCTATGGCTATGGATCAATAGCTATGAAAATACCATTCTTGGCGGGATGAACATCTATATACATATAAATCATATATATATATTTACCAGCTATTTTGCTGTGGACAAACAACGAAGGGGGTTTTTTCGTGGGTTTTGACCCATCCCCAAATGGCGTCTATGTATGGTTTTTGTTGGATGCCACAAGTCCAATTCTTATGATGATCAAATGGCGTCATTGTGACATCGGGAATTTCTGTTTATATATCTACTGAATAATCAACAGTTTGACCATATGAGATTCATGCGAATGAACCCTTCAGTGATGTAAATAACCAACCAAGGTTCTGTTGATTAGTTGTTTGACAAAAATTAACATATGTATATATACATTCACATAGAACCAACAATAGGATTAGTTGCCATTTTATTGGGATACGTTGCGGGAATAAGATGAGATACAAATAAACATACATATGTAATCATACGTACATGCATTGCATTGCATTGCATTGCATTACAAGACAAGACAAGACAAGATAAGACATACATACGTGTGAGAACCAATCATGTGACATCTTTTTATTGGAAACCCCTGCTTCACAGCCTCATATGTTTGTCAGATGGAATTTCATTCATATCCTTATCGTTGCTTGATATACCCAATAAACAAACATCACACGATGGAAAATCCCTAATGATTATCTTTATTTCATCGGCCTCCGCAAACAAAAATAGGCATGTTCATACCGGAGGAACATCAGCAACCCTCCAGCATTTGCTTGAAATCCATTTTTATAGAGAGAATTCACGAACTGGGCACATCCTGTTTTTTGTGGCTCATCCACCCGGAGGCTTTCCCGACTTTCTATGTTGGTTAAACTGTGAATTTGATTGAATTTGTGGTATTCTACGCTATGTCTTGGCATTTTACGAATATTTACCACCTATAAATAGTGGGATAAACCACCTATCTACGCTATGTCTTATCATATTTGTCATGGATATTGTTTGAGAAACCATCCATACCCCATCGGAAGATCCCGGGTTTCCCAGCATTTACAATCCATTCGTTGAGGGTACCCTCTGGTACTTTAACAGTTTGTTATTGAACATGGCCCATAGAAATTTCATTGAAGTACCTATTAAAGATGGTGACTTTCCATAGTTTTTTGTATGTTTACCAGAGGGTATCTCTGGTGTTCCCCAGTTCCCCAAGGACTGGAAGTTCACGGGGTGTTGACCGACATGATGGTGACCTGGCGTCCGAGAACGCTCTGCAGGGAACGCGGTATGGTATTTATCAAATCACCACCCCTGTTGATTTAAGATAACCCGTTAAGCATGGTGATTTCAATGACATTTGGATTTGAATGGATTTATGGGAATTGACCCTCTGGTGATTCAAGATCACCTAGGTCAATCTTAGATGGGTAGAACTTAATCCTTTAGTCTTTCGGTATCAATGGATGATCTACATTCACCAGCTCAGAATCTATTTTTTCGCAGGGTACCCACGATTGGCCATGTAAACATTGTGATTTCAATGGCATTTCATGGGAAATTGATGGACTTGAATGAGATTTATGGAAAAATTCGAATTGACCCTCTGGTGATTGAACAGTTATGGAAAATCACAATTTTTTCAGAGCTTCTGTGGATGGTTGCGAAATCCTGCACCAGTTGATAGGTGGTTTATCCCATTATTTATAGGCTTTCAACCATCCGGGGAGGTTTTTCGGATTTCTTCCATCCACAGTATGTTGATTTACCAGAGAGACAGAAAATCAGACAGAAAATCCATGAGTTCCTACTGAAATGTCATGGTAAATCACGTGTCTATTCTCGCTCATTGGGGGGTCCAAAAAAAAACATCTCAATCCCGCAGGATTTTTCTGGTTGTTCCCATGGCTTGGAGGAGCCAATTCTGGAACAGTAACGGGGGGATCCCAAGTTATGTTCATCGAACTCAGGTTCGTGAACGATTTTCAGAATCATAATGATGATAATAATGCCCTCTGGTTATTTAACATAGCCATGGAAAATGGCCCATGTATAGATGGTTTACCTATCAAAAATGGTGATTTTCCATGGCTATGTTAAATAACCAGATAGTAATAGTAATAATAATAATAGTAATTATAATAGTAATAGTAATACTAATAGTGATATTAATAGTCATAATCATCATCCTCATCATCATCACCACCACTATCAGCATCAATAGGAACCATGTGCATGTTCACCAGTACTCTTGTTTTTTGACTATTACTGTAAGTATTATAGTTGTTTTCCTATGATTCTAAGATAGTGTTCTAATGATGACAATAGTGATAACACTACAATTCCTGTTTTTTTGACTAAGATAGTCATTGTTCGTGTTATCGTTCTTGTCATCATGGTCAGCCGAAGCCGCAGCCATAGCAGGCGAAGATGGCGCTGCAGGACGGCTTTCTGCATGGGGATTTGCATCCCGGGAACCTCTTCATCCAACTACAGGGTACCTTGGAGGATGGTGGCTGTGGAACTAAGAAAGAGACACCAGAAAAATGGGATGAATTCTTGGTATATTAATTTATATTAATTTAATACATGGGATGAATTATGGTATAATATACCAGATATTTTCTTGGTGCATTCTTGGTATATGAATGGAATCAATGGGATTAATGGGATTAATACAGGGATGAATGGTATTAATGGGATTAGTCTTAGTCAAGCAATTGGAAACCACCCATATGTTTGTCATATGTTGATGCTTTATAGCACCCATTTATGGTAAATTTGTCGATGGTTTAGTATCGCTTTACCAGCATTAATGGGATTAATACCTCATGTTTGAATTATGTATCCCATTAATCCCATGAGGTATTCATATGTTTGAAACTATTTGATTATGATTATTGGAAACCATATGTTTGTTTGTCATATGTTGAATAAACCCCAATCAAAACCTTGTTTTTGCATGTTTAGTATTGGATTTGTTGGTGATTTCGTTCAGTTTGCAGGTCCAGCCACGTTGGTGTTTGAAAAAATTGCAGTGTCCTCAAATAGAAGGTCCCCCAAATCATCCATTTTACCATCTGGTTATTTAACATATGGAAAATCCCTTATAAATGGAGGTTTTAATGGGAAAATCATCTATAAATGGGCCATTTTCCATGGCTATGTTAAATAACCAGAGGGTAATAGGCACTTGATCCTTGTAGACTTTCTCTGAAAATGCGGAAGTGAATCTATGGCAAAATGGCATTTGTTTGGGGAAGATGATGAGAAACCATTGAACCCTGGGGATTTCGGATCCATTTGGGAATCCCCCAAGTCAACATGGTTGTTTTAATACTAAGTCATGGTCGGACTTGGAGAAATGGTCGGAGGGTGCCCTTATGAATTTCAGAGCCACCTTGATGTTTTGACCGCCTAGGAGCGCAGCAGAAACCTTTGGCGCCATGGATGAAATCTTCCAATTCGGTGTTTGATGGTGGTTATGAGTAGAAGTGGTGATTTCACAAGCATAGAAATGGTTGATAGCCATAATAGATTTGTTTGTGGCTGAGAATATTGGACACTAACCTGGAAAACAGGAACATCTGCATGCGATAAAAGCATCGCAAAGTATCATTTGCACCTGCGTCGCAGGTGTGATTTTGGGCCCAGATATTTGATGCGTCCGTACCCATGCCTATGATGACGACATGGTGGTTTGGTCATTCCACATTAAATTTGAATATCATTGGAGTGATTGCCTAAATTTGGGGATATCAAAAAGAAAGAATTTCAATCAGTGGATCTGAGACAAGAGTGTCCATGATCATAGCATCCAGCATATCCATCATATGAATGTGTCCTAAAGTTATGGTACCATTGGTTAATCATCATTTTCCAATTTGGTGGTTTCCTAAAATAGGGGTACCTCCAAATCATCCATTTTTGCAATTTTAGTTGGATTTTCCCATGGAAATAAACCATCCATCTAAAAAAGATGGGGTAGAAAGAAACTCAGAAACTCCAGTGGTTTTGGGACGTGCCAACCATGGGCTTTTCCCATGGATTTGAGACAAACACCATGGGCTTTTTTGCTCGTCACTGGATAGCCAAGTGCCCCCAGGTCACGTTGATTGACACGGGAATCAGCATCCAGATGACCAAGCAGTGCCATGGCTGCCATGGCACCATCCCCTGGGGGATGGTTTCTGCTTGGTGCTGACTGGAACCACGGAATTTTGAATGACCTTTCCCATCATATTGGGAATAATGATGATCCCCATTGACGAACTCAGATTTTACAAGATTGTTAAAATTTTTAAAACAACCAACCAGTTAGTTATATCAGTTATATCAGTTATATCAGTTATATCAGTTATATCCCCTTTACCCAATCTGCAAGGTGGTGCCCCCGTTCGAGAGCGTTCAGTTGGTGCAAATGACTCCAAATTCACTATGGTTTTTGTTGGTGATATATCGAACTAGTTTTCATGGGGGTTATAAACCACCAAACATCACTGGGGGGGCACCATCCTGTATTGAGCCAGTGAGAAGTTGAGAAAAATCACGAAAGTCTCCACTTAGAACCCTTGGAGAATTCACGTTTTTTTTTAATACCCTTTGGTAAACATACAAAAAACTATGGGAAATCAGCATCTTTAATAGGTAAATCAACGAACTTTCTATGGGCCATGTTCAATAGCTATGTAACAAATTACCAGAGGGCATAATCCCATTCTATTCCCATTATTCACCATTGTTAACCCATTGTAACAAACCATAAATAAATAGCCATGAAATCACCATTAAATCACCATTGATAGTCATTATTCCCTCGTTATTCCCATTACCAAAAACACCCATGAGTGGGAATGGTAAACATACCACAAAAATAAAAATGGTGATGACTGGGCAAAAAATGCAGATGGCATTGTTTTACCAACAAAAAAAAAACACGATTACCGAAAACACCACTACCAAAAAAAAAGCAGCACTATTACCGACATTAATCACTATTACCAACACCATCACTATTACCAACATGAATTTCCCATTCTATTCCCAGCAAAAACACAGCTGAGGTTAAGGGACTTCACCAAGGAGGCCATGGGGGCGGCTTTTCGAAAGGATGCCTTCAAGTTGGGTTCAGCCGTGACTCGGTGACCGTTTGAAAACCATGACTGGAGGATTTTGAGGGATACCCCCCATGACGACTGGAAACCTCCTGGTTGCGAGAAAATACATGGTTTTTTCGGAAGCTGGAGCCATTTTTAATTGATCTCATAAAGAGGTCGATCAAAGCACTGGGATGACAATTGGGATCATAGATACGGTGTTTGTTTGGGATAGAAATAGGAAAGATCAACTCGCTAAATCCAATGGTCACTTTGCTTGACATTGCACGGGCACAAAAAAAATATGTGGTTGACAACTTGCCATTTTGGTGAGGATGTATTCACACCGGCCAAGACAGGCCATGCAGGATATCTGAGACTGGCCATGAAAATAATGCAACGTTATTTAAGAAGAATTTATGAAAAATTAAAGGTTACCATGAAAATGTTGGATTTCAGCAAACAGAAAAAGATATTTGATATAGTTTCATCGGAGGGTTCCAGGTGCCATGTTTGATTCCGGGAGGGTCGCCTTGGTTTGAACCCGCTTGGTCAGCTACGAAATCCAGCTACGAAATGGGGGGACGAAATGGGGGACCAGGTAGATATGACCTTTTTCGTAGAGATGCCGATCAGGAACAGATTGGGGTGCACTGAGTTGGCTTGAGTTGGTTTGATCATATTGGTGTGATATGTGCTGAACGTGTTTTCATGGCTTTTTCCTGGGTCAGCAACGTTAGGACAAAACATAATGATATAATGCTAAATTGTCCAAATGACACATGAGATTAAGGATGTGTTCAATCAAACATGGTGTGATGTAGCGGAGCTAAAGCTGGGTTGGCTGATTCAAGTATCACCCTTGGACAGATATTTCAGTACTTTAATATCTTTAATCTTTTGCTGTAAGTCCGGAAATTTGCTGACAAGTCAGAAAATCTTGATGTTTCGCAAATTATGTACAAGATTGACATAGATTGACCATGTTTTTCTTGGCACTTGGTGGGTACCCAGACCTTCAGACCCACCCGCCCCGCCAACGCTTCGCTGAAGGTGGTGAGGTTGCACGAAAAGGAGAATTTGACGAACTACGCCGAGAATGTCGAGCAGCTGAAGGAAACCACCGGCCCAAACTGCTGGCTGGAAAAGCCATGGCTGGCTTTTAGCCATGGAAATCCTATGGTTTCTACATGGGAAAACCAGAACATGCAAAACATTAATGGTGCATTTCTACATGGGAAAACAGCTTCGTGCCTTGAAGCACTGGAGAAGACTTTGCTGATTACAATCCATGGATTGGGTACCAGAAATGTCGACCAACATCAGATTTGGATCTTCTGTGCGCAGACTAGGTTGATTCAGATTCAGACTAGGTTTTATATTGTCAAGTTATTGCGGATTGTCAACACAAGATTAGAGCTAGACTTCCCAGTTGAGATTCGCCTTGGCACCAGGACGACATGGGAAATCTGTTGTTCCTTGGAAATAAACCAGCGGCCAGTGACCCTCTATGTAACCAGGTAACCACTGTTGTTTTTTTCCGTAGTTAAAGCGGCATGTTTCTTGGCGCATCTCTCCATTTTCCCCATTTTTTGTTGTTAAAGACCCCTGAATCCATGAACGAAACTGCGCGGTGGTTCAATCCTCAGGGTCTTTGGCTCAAAGCCCTGCAGCGAAAGTTGCTGCAGGTTGGCTGGCAGCAAACCTTAGCACTGGCTCAGATAAACAGCCACTAAAACCATATTACAACATCTTACAACCTTATTAAAACTTTCTAAACCCTACAGTAGGGCCATTGCCAATCAGTTTATCCAAAAATTGGTGATGCCCTTTTGAAAAAAGTGAAAATTGTGAATCCCAATTTTCAACTGTCCTCGTGTTTGTAATTTGGATGTCCCCAGATGTTTATACCTCCCATCCGCCAATCAAACATGGCTGGAAAATCTCCCCTTCGTCGATTCATTTTCGCCATGCAACTGATCCAAAGGGTATCTTCCATTATCTCCCAAATATTATCCCACTTATCCTCCCAACTCTATTTCTCTATTTATCAAATCCCTGTATATCCCTGTGGGTCGCTGTATATCCCTATAAATCTCTATAAAATCCCGAAAAAAAATCCTACAAATCTCCAGAAAAATCCTTAAAATCCCTTTAAATCTCTACAAATCTCCAGAAAAATCCTCTATAAAATCCTTAAAATCCCTTTAAATCTCCATCCCTTTACGCTTCATTGCAGGTTGGCTGGCTGCTTCATGGTGGGTGAGGAGATCTGGAGCAAACGCTTCGCCACCTTTGAGGACTACAACGGCACCAAGGCCGCCATGAATTTTGAACGGAACTTCGGGGATTCTTCGGGATTCTATTTGGATGTGGGTCAAAATGGAAGACCTAGGGGACCACAGATTTTAGTCTAGTTTAGTATTAACCATCCAATTATTGGGGTACCTAATTTTTACCCATACCCCTATGGTAGATTCTAAGTATAATTTAATTGATGGTGATTCTATGGTGGATTCTGATTATTCGATTAGATTGATTAGTAGTTGAATTCTAATGGTAAAAAATGGTGGATTCTTCCTGGGATTCTGTGGGATTCAGCAGCTGACAGATGGGGTAACCGAATGCCACCATCCCGGGAACTTACCATCTGGTTATGACTAGCAGTTCGCCATGGAAAATCATCATGCTATTAAGTTCGGTAAACCATCTAATTATAAATGGGATTTACTACGGTATGCTATTCATGTGTAAATCAACGAACTTTTTTTTATTGGCCATCTATACCAACCATAGCAAACTGTTGAATTACCTTAGGCCGGGTATTCCAGCATTGACAGAGGGTGGTTCCTACCAACCATCCCCCATGGCTATGGGAAAATCTTGCAGTTGAAGCTTTTAGTGGGAAAATCATCAAACATGAATAGGGGGCGTTTTTTCCAGCAAGCCATGCAGCCATGACACCGGACCAAGTACACAACTTGTGTTTTCGAACGGGTATCTAAGTCTAAGCTTCGCAGTTTATGCCGGGAACATCCACTTGTAAATCAACCCTATAAGATTCCTGGAACATCCTGCAACCCATTGCAATGCAAAGTTATATCCTCCAATAAACAAAAAAAAGTCGCAAAGTCGGAAAGTCCATGAAAGACAACTATCAAAGTAGATCACCCCTTGGAAAACCCATGGGGATTTCCATCGTTTTTTTTGTGAATTTTTCATCCCAGTTCTCCAGCGCAGCCGTCGAAAAACCGCCGCCAGGTGAGTCAATACTTCGATTTCTTGATGTCCGACTTGAGCCCTTTGGCGTCCGTGCTGACTTCTGGTGCTGAAGTGGATGGGAAAAGCTCCGTTAAAATGGTGGATTTCCATAGGAAAATGCTGGTAAACCATAGGAAAACCATAAGAAAATGGTGATTTAACCACTATAAATGGTGAGTTTTTATTTTTTGTTACAATGGGTTAACAATGGTGAATTTCATGGGATGATATGGGATTTACCCCTCTGGTAAACTAACGTAGCTATGGAAAATGGTCCATTGAAATAGTTAAATTTACCTATGAAAAATTGTGAATTTCCATAGCTTTTTGTATGTTTACCAGAGGGTAATGGTGGGAAAAGATCCGAATTTTGATGGTTCAAAGTGGGATGTGTCCCTGTGGCTGGGTCAAAACTCCTGGATATTAACCATGTGCTGCAACAATTTGAATAATCCTGGCAGCTGGTCAAGCGTTTCATCAGGGTCTAAAATATGTCCCCCGGCAACAACTCAAAACAAAATCCTCCAACCAACCACGAAACAGAAAACCCAGCATTCTGATGTTTTGGTGTCCAGAGGGAACATGATACCATCTGGTTATGACTAACATAGCCATGGTATAGATGGCCCATAGAAATAGATGGTTTACCTATTAATAGCATGGTGATTTCCCATGGCTATGTTAAATAATCAGATGGTATCTCTACTATAAATATCTACAAATCCATGATTCATGATAGTGATTGATGGTGATTTTGATGGGATCGAATGAGGACATGTTCCATGATTTTCCATTTCCAGGTCTTTTTTGATAACCCCCCGACCCCTCTGAGGCTCGCATAAGATTCGGGTGGCACCGGACTTATGGTCCATCATGACAGCCTTCGCATTGCAGCTGGGACAACATCCAGCTGGTGCTGGGATGAATCCATTGGAATTTAGTGGATCTCAATGGGATTTCAATGGGATTTCAATGGGATTTCAATGGGATTTAATGGGGTTCAATGGATTAGAGTCTACCCTTTGGTAGCCGTGGTTTGCTGGAAAATCTCCCATTGAGTTCTGTGATGTTCATTGACTTTCCCATTTAATCGGGCCCATGAATATAGTGGAGGTCCCAGCCAGCCATGTTTGAATACCAGAGAAATGTCAATTACGGGAGCCACTATTGAGCTGAGAGCAACTGGTGAATCGTTGGTGAAGTGGCGGCAACATCGCCAAACCACATCGAGCGCTTTTGTGACTCCACATTCCCTTGGAATTGGTCGCAGTTTGGTGGGGCCCAAACAATGGGACACACTGGGCCCCAAGAATCCAGCATCCATTTTCTATGTCGCCCAAACAAACACAAGAAGAGATCTCCCCAAAGGGGTTCCGCAGCAATTTGGGTAACATGTCCCCTCTGGTAATTTACCAGTTCGCTATGAAAGCCATGGCCCATTTAGTTCGATGATCAAAATGATTTCCCATAAGCAAACTCGTAAATAACCAGAGGGAATCATGATTTATTAAAAGAAATATAGCATCAATAAAAAATGCCCCGGTCTTTTTCATGGTCATTAATCAATGGTCATTAATCCATGGCTTTCCAATATTTCCAATATGTTTTTTTTAATGGTAACCTCCCATATACGTCACCAGTTGCCCAGGATCGAAGGTAGCATCAGCGAGTTGGGTTTCGGGGTGAATGTCCTGGGATCTTGCGTTCCGCTTCTCGGCGCCGGACCCATGGGACCATGGGATGAACGAAGCCATGATGAAAGCGGCTGGGGATATCAAAGCGGGGAATCATATCATGGGTGCCCCTAACGGTTAGCTCAGTTGGTGCCAATGAGTCCAATGACTCACTATGGTTGTTGGTGATATATCGATAGTTTTCATGGGATTATAAGCCATTTATAACTGGGGGGGCACCACCTTGTATATACTAGATCAATCTTAGATGGGTAGTTTAATCAGTTTAGTCTTTTGGTATCGCAGGCTATCTAAGATTGGCCATGTATATGTTAATATATGTAAATGTATACATGTTAATGTATAACATTGGTTTTTGATAGGATATTTTTGGGATATTTGAGAGGATGCAGTGCTGCAATGGCGACGATAAAAAGTGGGATTTCATGGCGGAGATTTTTTCGGGATAAAATGGGATGATCAACCTACTTAAGGGTGCAGTTGGGCTCATGAATGGGGATATATATATATACATATATATATGTGTGTGTGTAGCTATGATCATATCCACTTTGAACTGGAACTGCAATTCTAAGTACAGGATAGGATTTCTTGATATTTCTCGAAAGATTGGGGAATTTTCCGAATATTTTTTAATGTGGGAGTCGATGTTGGGATGGTGGTCTCAGCCGCCCAGCCCAGTGGTGTTTTGCAAGGTATCTCATGAACCACTTCAATCCACTGGATTGGATTCGCAGAAAACAGACCCTGGCGGCACCTCGGTGTTTTTTTGAGATTTCTGGGGCTACGGGAAGATGGACGGTGCTCAATCCATGGGGATACTTCCAAATCATCCATTTTGATCGGGTTTTCCCGTATAATCATTAAAAACTATTAGGGGTACCCCCATGGATTGGAAACCACCTTTAATTTTTGGTGTTCAATTGGACTGAAGTTCTCATTTCCTATGGAACACCCCTAGTTTCATGGATGACCACAAAAAATGAGGAGTTACCCACATGTGTTATCAAACGTGGTCTGCTGGAAAATCACCGAACTGGAGGTTTCTGTCGCTGGGAAAAGAATGGGAAAAGAAAAAAACGATAGTCATAGAACCAGTTGATAATATCGCATTGTTTCAGCATCTTCCGCAATGGAAGATGCATCCATTGCTTAACATTGATGGGGATCTTCACTACTTGGCATCAGCGTCAAGTACAGGGAAGAAAAAAAGCTTCGAATACATCTGAATAAATTATAGCGACCTCACTGTTCTCCCTGGGAATAATGGTTAGTAAGAGGAATCATCCCAAAATGGCCGAACTATTCAGGTTAGTGAATTATTATACCCTCTGATAATTTGTTACAGTTTGCGAACTTGAAGCCATGGCCCAGTCGAAAGTCCGTTGATTTACCCATGAAAATAGCATGGTGTGATTTTCCACAGTTTTTTGTTAACGTTGACCAGGCCGGGTCTAGCTTACCGCAGATCTCCGCAGTTTCTTCCCTTCTGAAGGGATTGGTTGGGAAAATTTGCAGCCCCTTTTGGTTGGGGGCAAAATTCTACCATGAGTCCAACCCTTACCCTCTGGTTATGACTAACATAGCCATGGTTAAGCCATGGCCCATGAAAATAGATGGTTTACCTATTGATAGCATGGTTGATCTTTCCATGGCGAACTGTTAGTCATAACCAGATGGTACAATTTTCCAACGGGGTTATTGTAAGCCCTATGGCAAAGGTGATGGGAAAATTGCACCATTGGAAAAGGTAAATAAAAGCCTATGAAAATAATAATGGTTTTGAAAAGGGTTATGTTTTTCCCAGTTTTCCAAAGGTTCAAGCTAGTAGTTCCTGGTTTCTACTGATGCTTGGCGGAATTCCAAGATGGGTCCAGAAATAAGGTAGACATAAATTGATCATATCTTAGTAGGGGAAACGAGGTTTTAAACCATGGGAGTGAGTTTATGGTGCCCCATGTTCAGACAATCCCATTAAAAATCAAACATGATACCAATATGACCCATGTTTTTTCCAGACCCCACATGTTTTTAAATCTATGGTCCCATGTATTTATCTCATACTAACCATGAATATTCCCCATTTATCATTCATATTTATCATATCGCCTTGATATTTCTCCCATCGATCAGACCCATTCATCTTGATCCTACCGACCCCGGCCAGCAGGAGTCTGATAAGAATAGCGAAGCGGCGGGGCGGAAGTAGTTCCCGCCTACTGCCCGGCGGGCCGCGCAGCCATGCGGGCTGTATATCATGTTGGGTCTGAAAATCGGGAGACCCCAAAATCCCATGGTTTAAAACATCTCAATGTTCGTTTAAAACAAAAAGAGATAACTTGGGGTATTCCAAAGACTAAAACCATTTCACTAAAGCAACACCCCGAGGTGCTCCTGAGCACGTGACAAAATCGATGTATCTGAAAATGGGTTGGATACCTCAAAATAGCAAATTTACCCTCTGGTAATTTAACATAGCTATTGAAAATCACCATTTTTAATGGCTAAATCAGCTATAAATGGCAATGTTCAATAGCTATGTTAGTTTACCAGAGGGTAGTTCTGCAAGTGATTATTTTAGCCATTTTTGATTTCGGGCATCCACACATGGCAAACCCATGACAAATTTGATGGGATAGGTCAAATTCGTCACCTCCTGCGGCTTGCAAGGCATTTTTCTGTTGAGTAACATTGGACGTTAATGCACTTGCTATTGTTGTTTATATACGTCTATATATGTGTTGAGTATGTTTTTCACTTTTGAATTCTTGCCCAGTGATCATTGTTCATACATTTGGCGGTTGGCCCGTTGGGCCTTTTACAAAAGCCTTCTGTTGTCCCCTTATCCTGCGCACGGTTTCTGCCAGGATTCCCAGAATCCGCGGCTTAATCATCAAATGTTGGGGGTGAACCCGGCATTGCTCGTTTTGCTTCCCTGGTTTGTCCAGCATCACCATAGATCATGCATATCCCATTGGACCCCAAATCTCACATCTTTGTTTACCCGGCCTGGTTTTTACGTACAAAAAACTCATGGGAAAATCACCATGCTATCAGTGGGAAAATCCACTATTTCTATGGTCATTTTCAAGTTCGCAAACTGTTAGTTTACCAGAGAGTAGTCAGCAGGTTGCATCTGTTTCAGTTCCGACCTCAGGGTGTGTCTACCAGAAATCTCCGTTTCAGCGACCGCTGTACGGTTCGGTGTCGGAGGGTTCGAAGGATGGGAAGACCCAAGAACTGGAGACACATTTTCTTTGCCTGTTTAAAGCTGGTTTATAAAGCCCATTAACTACATAGATTCTAGTTGTAGTGCCATAAACCATAGTTAACCTAGTTATAAACTAGCGTAGCTATCTAGGGGACAGGACCTTGTACTGGTAATGTGATAACCCAATGATGATATTAATTGCATTTGATGGCTTAATGCTGGTTATTAATGGTTAATGTTAATTATCCTGATTCTTAATGTGGTAAGCCCAATGCCACAAACTATCCTCGCTAGAGGCTGGGTATGCTCTATTAGGTATACTCCGAATGGTAGGTATGAGATGGTTCGGTTTATTATTTGGTTTGCCACACTACACCTGTTGAGAATGAGGATGTTCGCGAACCACAACTCCTGAGAAATATGTATGTATACATATTATATATATATATGCTACTTCCCCCTCCAAAACCCACCGCGCAGAAGATTCAAATGCTTATTCATGTGTCAAGGAACCTTTGTTTGGAAAAACTATTTTTTTCAGAATGATATTAAGCCTTCCTTCAATCATACACCAGATTCCTACACATGCCGTGTGTGATCAACATTCAGTATTGCTGTCGAAAAGTGCAGTCGATGAAAATTGCTGCATTCGAAAAAAAATGTTAAAGGAACATGCTTACAGGTTACAATCTGCCTTGACCTCAAGAAGCAGTATTCCTGCAGAACCATACAATATCTGGAAAAATGCAATACAACCTTTAATGAAGCCCAGCCTTCCTCTTGTGTTTCTTGTATGACCAGTTTTTGAAGGAAAGACTTCACTTCTTCAGAACAATTGTCCTGAAAGCAAGGTCTTACCTTAAGTAAGAAGCAGTATTCTTGCAGAAACATATAATATTCGGAAAAATGAAATACGTCTTTTAATAAAGTTCAGACTCCCTCTCAATTCTTTGCATGACATTTGCTTTGAAAGGAAAGACGTCACTTCTTCAAAATAATGATGCCTGTCTTGTTCAGCTGTTCAGATGTTTCATTCATATGGAAGGGTATATTGCACACATACAACCATGACCTGTTTCTTTCAAAAATACTACATACACCCAAGGGTTCTACTTCATAGTAATGCTTTTCTTCGTATTACTGCATGAGTTTCAATCAAATGGTTCACTCCCTTGTGAAGGAGGCTTTTCACATACGTGCACCAACATTTTTTAAGGAATACCATAATCATTGTCTAAAATGAGTACTCAAAGGATTCCTTTCTCAAGGAATACTACACCCTCTATTTTCCAGAAATGTGTTACTCTACTCAATGAAATTTTGCAAAAAGTGATGCTACGCTTCTACATTTCTTTCAGAATACAGAGTACTGCATCCACTTTAAGTACTGCTGTATCTATTTTCATTCTATGCAAAAACAATGTTGCATTTTCTTGAAGGAATGCTCCACCATGTTCAAGGAATGAATCACTCTTTACCATGAAACATTGCCAAAAAGTAATGCTACACTACAACTTTTATCTAACTATAGAATATATATATATACTAATTATACTGTTATCAAGGAATGCTGCATAGACTAAGTCACTGTTCTTAAGAAGGGGCAATGATAATTTCACAGAGGTAGCATTTGTGAGGTTGTTGTTTAAACAAAAAGACGGCTCACATTTTTTAATATTCCAAGCATGCACTATTACTATCAAAAAAAACGATCGCATACTGACTCTAGAAAGCACAATGTAGCAGTATTTGTGCCACATGTGCAGCATTTTCTTCAAACATCCATCTAATTTCCGAATAAGTATAGTGTTGCTTGGAGAAAAACACGCATGTTCTTCAAAGTAATGGCTCCATTTTTGAAGATCGTTTTTTGTTTGAAGAGATACTGCATTTGATTGAAAGATGCCTGTTGCAGGGACTTTTTGTGTAACATGGTTCTTCCTTCCAGAAGTATTGTACCAAGTACGTTCTGAAATGGGTCTGTGCTCATGTTTCAAACTAAGCAATGCATATTTACAGATTGGGAAAAACACTACCAGATCGAAATGAAGAGCGATATGTTCAAGAAAAGTGACTTTCTGCAAAGGAATGCTACCTATTAGAAAGGAATACTCTTTTTGCTTAGCGAATGCTATACCTTTTGAATGAAAGTGTCTGTTTGTAAAGCCTGCACTTGTCAACTAGAATTACTTCTTGAAAAGAAAGATTCATGTTTGATCGTCTTTTGTGGTAAAGTAGTTTACAGTGTGTTCACTGCCTTTTTCAGGTTTGGGAAAAAGACCGAAAGTTGAGAATCTTTTCATGTAGAGGATGCCCTTACCGGAGCATTGGTATCAGCTGGTTTTGTTTCGGATCAAAAATTGCAGATTGAGGACCTCAAACCAGGATTGAAAATTGAAGATTGAAGGTCCAGGAAAACTTCTTCAATCCAGAGCCCTGGATTGAAGATTGAAGATTGAAGGTCCAGAAGAACTTCTTCAATCAAGAGTCCTGGATTGAAGATTGAAGATTGAAGGTCCAGAAAAACTTCTTCAATCCAGAGCCCTGGATTGAAGATTGAAGGTACAGAAGAACTTCTGCAGTCAAGAGTCCTGGATTGCTGGATTGAAGATTGAAGATTGAAGATTGAAGGTCCAGAAAAACTTCTTCAATCAAGAGTCCTGGATTGAAGATTGAAGGTCCAGAAAAACTTCTTCAATCAAGAGTCCTGGATTGAAGATTGAAGATCCAGAAGAACTTCTTCAATCAAGAGTCCTGGATTGAAGATTGAAGATTGAAGATCCAGAAAAACTTCTTCAATCAAACATTTTTAATGGATAGTATTATATTTTTCTCCATAACACCCACGCACCGCACAAGCGACGGGATTCAAGCCGACAAGCACCTAGCGTTGTTTGGACTACGTTGCGAGATAGACATGCACTCAATCAGCAGCAGGCAGGGATTGATGGGGACTATTATCACTATCATTATTATTATATATCACTATTATAATGCAAGGACTGACATGGGAATGTCAACCATTGAGGATTCAAGCTGCCAGCATGGACAAAAATCGAAGGCGGTGGATGGTTCAGATCGAATGTTATGGGCCCCGGGATTCATATGCATAGTCCATAAATTTGTCGCGTTATCCAATCATAACTGGTTGGTGGTTTGGAACCATAGATTGGGAAGAATAATCACAATTGACTAATATTTTTCAGAGGGGTTGAAACCACCAACCACCCTCTAGCTGTAGATCCAGAGCCTTCCCAAACTGCGAACTCCATCCGGATGACTGCGGTTGATCCGAAAGACAAAAGAACAATGGCTCAAGATGGGAAGGTGAATATGAAGCAGCAAAAAGGGAATATCTTTATAGATGTAGATATATATATATATATATGTATGTATGTATGTATATTTATATGTATATGTGTATGTATATATATATTTACAATTATTTATGTGTATGTATATATATATGTGTGTGTACATATACCCAGCAAAACGGAAGCAAAAGAGGGTTGTATGACCAAAGATGGAGAAAGTGGAGACCTTCCATAGATTCTGGGCAACGTCACGATGACCTCACAGGAAATGATGATTGGGGAGGTCCTGGGCCCAACATATCAGATTTCAAAAGAGGAAAATGGGCGTACCCTCAAACTAAAATAGCTATGGAAAATCTCCATTCTAAATAGGTAAATCAACTATAAGATGGCCATTTTCAATAGCTACTTTAACATAACCAGAGGGTATAGAACCCAATGTGCTTGTCATCCTGGAGCTTTCATATACTGGGACCCATGGGAGCCAGCATATATTTCTGGGTCGATGTTCAACTACACAACCCATCAAAAAATATCTAAAAGTTTGTTGGTGATATATCTATAGTAAATGGGATTATAACCCATTTATATAACTGGGGGGCACCACCTTGTATATACTAGATCAATCTTAGATGGGTAGAACTTTATCCTTTAGCCTTTCGGTATCAACGGGCTTATCTACTAACCAGCTAAGATTTTTTTTTGCAGGGCATCCAAGATTGGCCATGTATTCCGAGGGAAACAGCGATTCCAGCTGACTTATACCCCATGTGGTCGAGCGAAAAACTGCAACTTTGGACGCCCATTTTTCAGTGCATCCTGCGAAGAGTCACGTCATCCCTGTTAGGAATGACGTGACCTCGCAGCATCCACCGTACAGTGAGGGAAACTGCCCCCAAAGCCATAGAGCGGTTTGTTTCATTGTTCAGCTAAGAGCCTCATTCCATCCTGGATAGATGACCTAAGTAACATGGCTATGGATCCACAGCTGTGAATACACTTCTTAGTGTAGTTTCCGCAACTACCACCTGTGATATAAAAACAAGGGGGTACAGGCGGGACAATCCCAAAGAATCCCAAATCCCGAATCGCGCAGGCAGAGACCTAGAGGCAGACGGTGGAACTGGGGGGATTGTCTGAGGCAGAAACAAGGTCAGCCATGCTCAAACCCTTTGGTAAACTAACCTAGCGATTGAAAAAAAAACAGTTTTAGTAAGTATTTAGTAGGTAAATCATCGATATGGACCATTTTCCAAAGCTATGCTAGTTTACTGGAGGGTAATGGTTACTGATGGTTACTGGTTTTTCACCTTGGGCAGTCTGATGCCATGGTTCCCCCAATGTCAAGTAGCCGCGCCATCGTCAATCGCGGGTGGTTGATGATTTTGATGCTCGAAGCCTGGGAAAATCTCATGACCCAAAAAAAAGCTTTGAAGAAAACCTGGCAGACAGAATGATGGCAGAATGAGCCATTTGGGTATGAGTCAAAACCTTGGTACCCTAGTGAACCCCAAATAACTGGTAAATGGATGTTCATCCATCTAAAAATGGTATGTATAGGTATTGGTCCATAGCCATTTGATAGTATGGAAACTTATGGCCCTATCAACCAATGAGTAGAAGGAGGTGACAGTCATGATCGTGCAAGAAATCTGAATTAGGATTCCAAAAAGAATTGGAGCAAAAATGGAATCTCACCAGCAACAATGATGCGCCTTCAGTAGAATCACATGGCAATTGAAAAAAATCTGTTTGCAGATGATGTTCCTCTTCCAGTGATGTGTCGCAATGTTGGATTACCACTGTGAAACCCGCTTGACCATGACCAGCGCACATCGCCTCGGTCGCCTCAGGAATCTCCGGCAGTTTCACGGCAAAAAATGCAGCTGCCAGCCACCTGAAACGGTTATTCTTGGGGATGGACCAAGCTATCAGAATCCCTGAAACAACACATGGGCAAAGCCGCTGGAGATAGGAATTCCAGATGTGGTTAATGATTTTTTCCAACTAATCTGGTGACAGAACTAAGAAGTGATAGATAAAGCTTGAGGAATCATCAGTGTATTAGCCAATTGTTTTTTTTCCTGCGTCCACACTGAGGGTTCTTACGGTAGGAGTAACGCCCGGGTTCGTTCAGGGTTCGCGCGGGTTTTGTCTGTGCCGGCTCGCACACAAGTTCCTGAGTGAGATCGCGATGTGCATTTCGACTGCACAGGCTAGCACAAAATGTGTGTAACGCTTTGCTCTCTTCCGAAGGTCTACTTTTACCGGTACGCCATTTCCGTTTTTAGAGCTATGTGCGTTTTTCGTGGCAGACATGAGGCTACCGGGACTCGCTTGCGAGACAGGTGCAAGATGTTCGGCAGTTTTCATCCGCGCGGCAGGCGCAGTACTTTGTGCATGTCGCTAAAACGTTGGCAGGCGTGGGTCGAAATGAAAGCTGTTTTCGAAGGTCATTTTTCCTGGTAGGCGCCGTATTTTGTGAAACAGTTATTGGAACTGCACCCCCAAGCATGCCCATAATTCAGGAGTATCGTTTGCGATTCAAGGGTGGTTCGAGTGATGAATGGTGATGTTCGAAATGAGATCATGGGAATCGGAATCACAAACTAATTTCTTTCAATGAAAGATGAGGATCATCTCAAAGTTCACGACTTGAATCCGAATGAATGAGTCTTCTTCTGAAACGCATTTTCGCTTAGCCGTCTGGCTTTAGCTCCTATGTTGAGCACACCATGCACCGCACCTTGTGGTGAACAAATCAGATGAGGGTATCTAGGCTTGGAAATTTGGACCCCTTCCAGATAGCGTGATAGATTTTGATGGGCTGCAACCGCTAATGTTCTTGGGCTTATCAGGATTTGGTTAGGGTTACAACCGAGTAATCGCTAGTACGGGCCCAGTGTTGGTGAACAAAGCAATCAGATGAACAGCTACAAGCTGCCATAGAACATTTGGTGGACATGGCTACGGAAGTGCCATTCAAAAGCGCAGCTTTGAGCCCCAGCCATCCCAGCACCAAGTCATACCACCAGCGTGAGTTGAAACATGTCCCAGCCGCTTCACGGCCAGCAGTTTGGACCCCAATCCCAACAGGCCAAGAGAAAAGCATAGAAAAACTCTGGCAGTCACCCTACCCCACCTTCCAACTTGCAACACTGATCTGCTGCCATGAGTTCTGCCATGGAACGCACTTCCAGTGCCCCACCCGCGGAAAAGACGGTCCCTGCACCTGCCAGCAGCAGCAGCCGCCCACCAGCACCACATGGAGTGGAGTGGGATCCGCTGCCCATGGTGCAGAGGCAGGTGCTGCACAAGCCCTCCACGGGGTGTTTGCGGCGCGTGGGTGCCGTGGTTTATGAAGGGTGGGGGTGGTTGACTGCTGGATTTATGTGGCGCATCAGCAGGTAACATACTCCTGGCATCCGTAAGTTGCTGAGGAAAAACAAACATCGTTCAGATAGTGAAGGTAAATCCCCACATTTTTGAGGTGTTCAATTTGTTTTGCTTGACATATTCCTATTGCAAACCTCAAATCCTCATATTTTATGGCTCGCTTCAATCCTGATATTTTGCCAGTGAAACCCCATCATTCTCATATTCTGCTGCTAAAAATGATGGTTGTTTCATGGTTTTTCCATTGTTTTTCATGAGTTTTTCCATGGTTTTTCATGAGTTTCCATCCCTTCACCGAGCGCAAGGCATCGAGCTGAACTCCTTGAGACAGGAGCCCCTGCCCGGCATCGGCCTGTGGCCCGACGAGAACTTCAGCACCTTGGTCCATGCCTTGGTCGAAGGACCTGAGGAGCACCGGGCTGCATGACTGGGGATACCCATGGCTTTCTTAGGAAAGCTCCTAATATTGTGTACCCTCTGGTAAACTAAGAGTTTGCTATTGAAAATGGCCATAGAAATAGTTGATTTTCCCATTCAAAATGGTGAATTTCCATAGTTATGTTAGTTTACCAGAGGGTATGTAAATCTTGGCTGGGTTGATGGATCAACTTGGAGCCATAAAATCTCAGGAATGTTAAATTCATGAATACACAACTGAAAGATACCGAAAGTTCATTCTAATCGATGAATCCCTACCTTTGATGCCATTCGATTACGGTTTTTTCGTTCGATTCCCAGCTCGTTCCGGCAGGAAGACCGGGCTGTTGATCATTGGGAGGGTACTACTTTAACAACAGGTGAAAGCATTCTTTCAAAAAAATCAACCAATGTATTTCAATGATCAGTTGACATTCCTCATCTTGCCGATTGTTTCGAGGAGTTCTTGTTTTCCTCCAGATGATCGAACCCAGTGCAAAGCCAGGAACTCCAATCCGACTGATCCCTCTAAGGATTCATGGGGATACAGTTCCAGTTCTAAGTTGAATACATATCCATAGTTTGAAGATGTTTGAAGGGTTATATCCTAAGGTATCCTATTTTATTGAAGATTATCACCAGGGTGATCGATTGATTAAGATTGATTAAGATTGATTAAGAACTTCAACTGCACCCCAAGTTGGGAGACTGGTACAGGAGACGCCCTACGAGGGTGGCATGTTTCATTTCGTTCTCTATGCCACTGATCTCCTCGGTTTGGGGGGCCGGCGGTAACGTTGAATCCATGGGTTTGGGGGGTGGTTCTCCCAACATTTCGTGTGGGAGAACGGGGCATAGCTACGAAATATATCAAAATACGTTTTAAAAATTGCTCGAAAGATACTGATTTAACATCATTTTGACATATATCAAAACATGATTGACTATGAATATTCACCAGTGGCTTTGGGGGCACATCCCAGTTTTGGATCACCTGGACGATGAAGTTGATGGCAAGTGGAACCTGAGGAAGGCCTAGTTGTTTGAGTAAACCTTGGTGAGTTGTTTGACTTTTAGGAGGAACATGTCATATCCCATTTGCTACGTGGTTTTGCAATGGATATCCAAGATATAAGATATTCGCCCCCTTCATCATTAGTTCAGTTTCAGATTGAAAGCCAGACTCACCCTTAAAATGTCCATCATCATCCCATATATATAATTTTATATATATAATTGTTTATATATATATATATCTATCTATCTATCTATCTATCTATCTACCTATCTATCACCTTTGTCGGTTCACCCTCCAAGTCTTCTTGGTGATATATATATATATATATCCACGTGTTTGGTAATAATGATCTCAGGTTGTCAGATCCAGCTGTCGTTCTCCAAGGTCAAGTCCAACTATCCCCACGAGCCACCCCTGGTGCGTTTGATGACGACGGGCAACGGCTCGGTCCGCTTCAACCCGCAGTTCTATACCTCCGGCAAGGCGAGCGCCGCAGGAGAGCTTGGGAGAGCCAGTTATTCTCTGGTTATGTCAAAATAGCTATTGAAAAGGGCCATAGAAATAGTGGATTTTCCCATTAAAAATGATGATTTATGGCCATTTATAGTGGATATTCCCATTAAAAATTGTGATTTATGGCCATTTATAGTTGATTTTCCCATTAAAAATGGTGATTTATGGCCATTTATAGTGGATTTTCCCATTAAAAATGGTGATTTATGGCCATTTATAGTGGATTTTCCCATTAAAAATGGTGATTTATGGCCATAGAAATAGTGGATTTTCCCATTAAAAATTGTGATTTATGGCCATTTATAGTGGATTTTCCCATTAAAAATGGTGATTTATGGCCATTTATAGTGGATTTTCCCATTAAAAATTGTGATTTATGGCCATTTATAGTGGATTTTCCCATTAAAAATGGTGATTTATGGCCATTTATAGTGGATTTTCCCATTAAAAATTGTGATTTATAGCCATTTATAGTGGATTTTCCCATTAAAAATTGTGATTTATGGCCATTTATAGTGGATATTCCCATTAAAAATGGTGATTTATGGCCATAGAAATAGTGGATTTTCCCATTAAGAATGGTGATTTATGGCAATTTATAGTGGATTTTCCATTAAAAATTGTGATTTATGGCCATTTATAGTGGATTTTCCCATTAAAAATGGTGATTTATGGCCATAGAAATAGTGGATTTCCCCATTAAAAATTGTGATTTATGGCAATTTATAGTTGATTTTCCCATTAAAAATTGTGATTTATGTCCATTTATAGTGGATATTCCCATTAAAAATTGTGATTTATGGCCATTTATGGTGGATTTTCCCATTAAAAATTGTGATTTATGGCCATTTATAGTGGATTTTCCCATTAAAAACGGTGATTTATGGCCATTTATATAGTGGATTTTCCTGTTAAAAATTGTGATTTATGGCAATTTATAGTGGATATTCCCATGAAAAATTGTGATTTATGGCCATTTATAGTTGATTTTCCCATTAAAAACGGTGATTTTCCATAGGTATGTAAACGTTTACCAGAGGGTAACAGAGCTATGGAAAGGGGCCATTTGTGGTAAATCAACGAACTAAATGGCAATTTTCTATAGCTCTATTAGTTAAAACCAGAGGGTAAGCCAGTTACTGTCCATTTTTCTACTTTCAAGGATCATCTCAGGAATCAAGCATGGTTCATAGGGGTGTAAGCGCGGTTGGTAGCTGATCCACTTGGCTGCGTCAACCAGTGAATGTTAGGTGAATAGAATATATGGATATAATGCTCATGGTTTTTATTGTGATTCATGATTCATAGCCACATGTATTAAAAAGTTTCGTTTCATAAGCGAGTCATTTTCTTGTTCTGGTTGGGATCCCCACCAGTTCCAATCATCCGAGGATGACTGGGGCTGGAAAATTGTGAGCCACTGAGTCGTGAAATCTCCGAAGATTCTGTGTAAATCCGGTAGCCGGTCCGGGTAGCTGGTGGGTTGACGACTGGAGGGTTGGCTTCCCCATGACGTCAGGTGTGCCTGTCAATTTTGAACACTTGGCCGGGCCCAGGTGGATGGTGGCAGCGTTTGAGGGGACGGTGCAAGATGCTCCATATGGGTTAATATGGGTTGATATGGTCCAAATATAGGTTAAAATGTAACAAATATTCTAATAGTCAATTAATGGTGAATCCATGATGTTTTGCAGACCTCGAATGGGCCGGAAATTCTTTTGGTCCAGCCTCGTGACTGAAAAAGTTCTGGAAGGATCCACTTGTTTTTTTCCCTCCCCACGTTGGATTTCAAGATGCTTTTGATGTTATTTGTTCAGAACATGTTTCAGAAAAGTCCATGGCAGTGAGGTTGGAACCCCGCCTTCAGTTTGAGGGTGGTCTTATTGCAGCTACAGGCGCTGATGAGACTTGGATGAATATCCGGAGCCCAGCTGGTGATGAAAGACATGGTCACAGGAACCCCAAAGAAAAATGGAAACATGTTTCTTTTAGATGATATGTCTTATGATATGTATTGATGTGTTACCTCATATTTACAGCTTCCCAACTGTTCTATCATTTTGGTGTGTTTCTATACGACATGTTGAAACCAACAAAGCGATCCGTGGGATGATCCTCCAAGTACTGCCCGGACCTTCATCTATGCCATGTTCATTCTTGGGACCCTGGGAAAGCCCGAGGAACAAACATCCAGCCCTCAATGAGCCTGGCGTGATGATCATGAACAACCCCGAGGAAGCTTGGTCAGGCACGAGAGGCATGGGATTTTTCTATCATTTTAAATGGTTTTAGATGGGTTTATAGGGACAACAATTGGATATCAATTGGGATTTACCCTCTGGTAGCATCATTGGGGATGCAACCTGTATGATGTCAACAAGTGGATAGAATCCACGCAAACATGAGAAAGGGATCATTAACGGAAGCCGTAAAAGATCCTCCAGTTACTCCAGTTGATAAAACATGATCGAAACGTCTAGCTGCTGAAAAGTGCTCAGCTGCTCAACCCCTTTGTTCTTTCCTGATCTCATGGATTCTATCCTCATGATTGCTCTGTTTCATGCCTATCGCAGCTATCGCATCCCTGTGCCGTTTCTTGGTAAATTCTGGAAGTCGCCCATCATCCCAAATTTAAGGCTGGAATTCCAAGCCACGCGCATATCCCATGCATCACGCTCTGGTAGCATCACCATGACTCCAGATAGGATTGGATGGGATAGATGCCACTACAATATCATTAATACATATTAGTACATATTAATACCTATTAATACCTATTAATACTATACATCTCCATATATATATATATATTGTCAGTCACATACATATTCTTAATACATATTAATACAGCATATCTCCATATGATTAATTCAGTACCTCTCCATCTTTTCCCAATATTGATCAACGTAGTTACATCTCCATATTATGTTTCTACAGTGTAGATACATATCTCCATAATCCATAATCCATATATTTTACCATTATTCAATATACAATCATATTGCAAAAACATGGTAAAATATTATATATATCCAATATATATCCAATATTATCCGATATTATTCCATATATTTTTCCATATATTTTATCCATATGTTATCCATATTTTCCATATATTTTCCCATCTTTTCCCATCGTTTTTCAAGGACTACAACGCCTTCCTCCGCCATGAGACGCTCCGCGTGGCCGTGCTGCAACTCTTCGACGAGGCCGAGGAGCGCCTCGCCGAGGCCGAGGCGGCCGCGGCTGCCGAGGCGCGGCAGCGGAAACACCCAAAAAGTGCCGGGGGTTTCCATGGAAAAAGGATGAAAAAGGTGGATTTCGCCTGAAAATACAATGGAAAATCATGGAAAAAAATTGATGTTGCCTGGAAAAACTTGGGGAAAATGATGGAAGTTACATATGACTTACGCATGAGGAAATGGTGTTCAGAAAGAATTGTGATTTTTGATGGATTCAAGATGATTCAACCGGAAATGTTGGATGAAGGTCAGGTATAAGTCGCAAAACAATTTTCAAGGGAAGGAACAACACTCACTCAAAGAAACGAAAAACCATGGAATTCTCAATGAGAAGAAAAAGGATCAGGGTTGTCTGAAAATAAAGTACACCCCCAAAATAAAATAGTTTATCATGATGTTCCCCTTAGAAATTGTTATTTTCGATTTTCAGACACACCTTTTTTTGGACCCTAACGCGGGCTGTCCTTTTCTTCCAGCTCACCATTTGTCGGCGTTCCTTCTTGGGTTCAGTGCCTTAGCTCAAAAAAATTAGGTTGCGATTAGGAAATATACTTGGAGAATGAATCTCGGCAAACCAAACCCTGAATTTTTCATCACCCATGGCAGCAAGCTAGTTCAATCCATATGTTTGAGTAGTGGAATCCCCATTTATATGGATTACCCTCTGGCAATGACTAACATAGCTATTGAAAATGGCCATAGAAATAGTGGATTTTCCCATTAAAAATGATGATTTTCCATAGTTATGTAAACGTTTACCAGAGGGTATATGGATGAAATTTCCCCTGCACAACTGAATTCGCCAGGTTTTCTGACTTATCATCATCATAAACTCAACAGATTCAAGAGTGTGTATGATTGTGTGATGTGTGATGGTTTGTTTGTTTGAACATGTTTGTTTTAACCTTTTGCAATTTACAACAAACACAAAACCACCTTTTGGTCGAGTGGCGGAGTGGGCGCCTAAAACAACTTTCCAGAGACATGGAGTTTGCCTTGAGATCTTTCAAGGCACCATCTGGTTATGACTAACATAGCCATGGAAAATCACCATGCTATTAATGGGTGAATCCACTATTTTTATGGCCATTTTCAATAGCTTTTTGTAACAAATTACCAGAGGGCAACTCCACATATGTCTAAACTCCACAGGAAAAAGTTCCAAGCATTCGCTTAGATCTTTGTGCCGAGCTGGAAAAAAGGACACACAAAAAAAAAAAAACACAACGATCGAGACGTGATGTTCAAGAACTTATCAACTTCGCCATCACCAACTTCAGCAATAGTCTGGCGTGGCTTGAGATGAAGGTTGGCTGCTTCTGGAGAAACGGCTGCTTCAATGAACCCCATTGAATTGGTTCCCGAAACGTCCATATTTCTATTGGTTAAATCCCAATTTTCTCTTTGCAAAAGCATACGTAAGTTTCGCGCCCACTTCGTCTGCATCCATGTTTGTTGGTTCAATCTGAATATTTATCCAACTTAGCTATCATAAATCAGCTATAAATCCCAGAAGAAAAAAAAAAACATTTTTTCTTGGATTGAATCACCATTTTCCCTGGTACCTCCGTTGTTTCGGCCAATGAGAGGAATCTGGAGCTGCGGCTCTTTCGAAAGCTCCTGGCAGCACTCACCTGGACATGCCTTTGGAGCCTGGGTTGCAGGTGCTGTTACCAATAATCAGAGATATAATGGGATATCAGATGGGAATCAAAAATGGAATACTAAATATTGATTTCTACTTCATAACAGTATGGGGAGCATCAGCAATAATAATAGGAAATAATCGGAGAATGTGGAGATATCATTGGATACTAATCGCATTGTTTATTGACATTTATTGTCGACATTTATGGAAAGAGATATGGAGGGATAAATCAGGAGATATCTTATATTTCTATATGGGTGTATGGATATCAATAAATATGTAATTACCAATAACTCGTTTTACCCAAAAGTATGGAGGTATATCAATGGGATACGATATGGTGATATAATGGGATATAACTGTAATTGGGCATGCAATGATATTAATTTATGGAATATCAATATCCCCATATTATCTCCGTATTAGCATTAGCGTGAATAATAGGATAATATGGAAATAAAATCGAACATGAATGGTATGCATCAGCAACTTTATGTGACATAGGTGTCGAAAAGCAAGATAAAGCCATACTTTACTGAAGCACTAGTACCCTCTGGTAAACAAACATAGCTATTGAAAATGGCCATTTATAGTCGATTTACCCATTAGAAATGGTGATGTTCCACAGTTATGTTAGTTTACCAAAGGGTAAATGTTGAATGGACTAGCCGACTAGCCATTAAAGATAGAGATTTCATCACCGTTTGGTATATGGATGTAATAGGTGAGGGATATAAATGGGGACACAATAGGATGATACATGCAATTTGATTGATATGATATGTGGGTGTTTGAGAATTGGGTACCCCCAAATAGCCATATTTATAGGAAAATGACGAAATTTTACAATGGGACTTTGGGGGGGGTACCCTATTGCGATATGCTCTGTCTGACGCACTTTGAGCCTGATCAAAGTGATGTGAGCCTGATCCCCAGTGTTTGCCCCAGTCTTGAGGCTGTCCCCACTTTGATGAGCTTCAACATGGTACCCTCTGGTAATTTAACATAGCTATTGAAAATGGCCATTTATAGTGAGTTTTCCCATTAAAAATGGTGATTTTCCATAGCTATGTTAGTTTACCAGAGGGTAATCCAGGAATTCATGAAGTATAGGGCACTTGCTTCATCAAAACTGTGCATTTCGCTGTAGTGGGCAGCCTATTTTTAGAAGAAACCCAGATTTGAATTGAATGTGACATTTTAACTCCATGATTTGGAAGATTACTTTCCTACTGCCGCCTAGTGCGTCCGAAAGCGCATGTTTTTTGAGGGGCTCCATTTGATTTCTTCTTGATGGGTTGTAGCCATACACTGTGATTTGCGTGGAATTTTGGGGATGAGATGGGTTTTGCATTTATCGTTTACAAGTTAAGCACGCGGCAGGGATCAACAAGAAAACATGATAGAAAAGGGGATTCAACCACCCTATGATGGGAAGCATTTCTGATAGAACCCGGAAAATGTTGGTCCTGGGATGATTTCAAGGAAAATCTATGGGGAAACCTGTTTCTTTGATCAGAGATGGCAGTTTCGTATATTTTTCCTGAAATCAATCCAGTGATTTCTTCAACCAACAGATGGTGAAGCCCGGAAAACACCTCCGCAGAAATTTGCTGGCAAAGATGGAGATGCTGGCAATATCTTCATGGAATATCAGCATATGATCCCTTGGCCACATGGTATACCATCTGGTTATTTAACCACTAGGAAAATGGTTTTTTCTATGGTTAACAATGGTGAATTTCATGGGATGATATGGCATATTACCGCCATTGTATCCTCCTCAAAGAGGTTCATGTTACCATTAGAATTTTCCAACGGGGTTATTGTAATGGGAAAATTCTAATAACAATTGGCAATAACCATTGGAAAAGGTGATGGGAAAATTGAAAATGATGAATATAATTTTCCCATGTTGCCCTCTGGTTATGACTAACAGTTCGCCATGGTTATTACGATGGCCCTAATTGAAATAGATGGTTTACCGAACTTAATAGCATGGTGGATCTTTCCATGGCGAACTGTTAGTCATAACCAGATGGTAAATCGTTAGTAGTTGATCACTTTTCGGGGCAAACATCCTCAATCAACGGGTCATGCCAGGTATGGCTAGAGATCGATCAGTCGTCATTGCGTGGGCACAAAAAAATGGGACTATTTGATAGTAAAAAATGCGCAAGGCATCTAAAGGCTGTGGTTTCTTTTGCCCCAAATTCACAGCCATCCTTCCACTCATGATGTAACTATCCCCGATCACAAGTGCCAAGCAATTTGGTAGTTGGAGAGACAACTTTTGTATATTCAAAGTAATTGGATGGTCACCTAAGGGCTCAAGAGTCAACTACTGTACTTGCTACCCACCCATGTGTGATCATGTGTGCAACCATTGTTGAGTAATAATTTGAGGTGCCCTTCCAGAAGTGACATGTCAACAACTTGGACCGCTTTTGCGATCCATATTGTCACAATTGTCACAATTCCCATAATTTGGCTTACCCAAAATCTGGTTGCATCCCACATCCATTTGGCCAACAAACGATCGATACCACTCTTGAAAAAGAAAATGACCATGCCTCGAAAAACCAAAGTTCAAACATCCATTGACAAATCCCAATGGAAAAAAAACAACATGTTCATTGAAAAAACAAGTGGTATGATTGTCTTATGGCTATTTCATGGATGTGTTCGACCTAAAAAACCATCGATAAAAAGATTGGTATCTCTGCTGAGGAGATGGCGAAAGAGGTGGTGGCCAAAGTGAAGAAGGAGGCAGCCAACTTGGCGCCTTGGGTTCCAAAACGATGGAATTAATTGGAGGCTTCCAAAAGGAGAAAAGATGTGTGTATATTACATAATATGTTGGGTGTGTATATGTATATGTTGATAGATATTGATAGATATTTGGATATGGATAGATATATGGATAGATATGGTAGATGTGGATGTTGGACAAAGATTGGCCAGATTTGCCATAATGTACTGTGCGCCAACTACCTGGTGGGAGAGCTTCCTGAGCAGCAGCTGGCAGAGCAGCACCACCAGTAGATCATTTGATCATGTGGATGGTGCCTATATGTACAACTATCAAGATGTAAATGCCTAATTGTGATATGAATATACATATATATATATAGGCATATCGATATGGTATTTCTGTTCATCTCTGAAGTGTAGATGTCTTCTTGGAAGTGTAGAAAGATGACCAGCACCGGGACAAGGTCAGCTGACAGCTGGATGCTAGTTTGGTACTTCAATGGTGGCGAAACATGGTGATATACATATATAATCATGTATATTTATATTTATATCTATATTTATATATATATGTATATATATATACATATATATACAGTGTGTATATATATATATGTATATAGTGTATATACATATATTATATATGTATGTAATCTATATACATATACATATGTGCAAGGTATATATACACACCAGCGATTGATTATTTTTTTTGCAAAGTATCCAAGCCTGGCCATGTGATCGGAAGCAAAGGGCTGGGCCATTCAAAAATACCGCAGCGATGGTTGGGTATGACATGTGGGTTTAATTCTTTGCGGTTTGTAATGCGGATTGGGAATTAAGCCTCAAAGAAAATATCTATTCATCAAGTACACTTGCAGTATTTGATGATGGGAACTTACTGCTTATGACTGTAGGTATTGTACCATGAATATCTATTCATTTCATGGGGCAGATCGTTTTCATGGCTTGGGAGTTCATCAGTTCCCAAGATCCATGGTGGAATCATGGTGGGACTCCATGGGGTCACCTCAGTTGGCAGGGCCATTTTAGCCATCGACAAAGACCCAAATCTCGCCATTTGAGTGATATCTCCCACATTCCTGATGGAATTATTGTCGGCCCAGACCCAGTTTCCATCATTTAAGTCCACAGTGTTTGTTCGTGAAAGTCTGTTTCAATCCCCGTGTTCTATGGTGAAATTATATCGGCTCCATAAATGTCCCTTTTTTCAGTGCTTACAATCATTAGAATCACTACCAAAAAAACTGATCAAATCGAGTTAACTTCCAAAAACAAAACTCCCAAAAATCCTCCCCAGACCCATTTTTGTTGGCCTTCAAAAACCACAACAAACATAGCCAATTTCTCGCCCTCGGCATCCCAGGAGGCGCGGTGTCGCAGCTGCACCGCCAGCACCCCTGACGGCTTCCCGCTCGCCGGCGTGCCGCGCGGCGTCCGCGCGGAGTACGCCGCGCTGGCGCAGCGCTTCCGCGCGCTCCACGCGGCGGAGGCTACGGCGGAGGTGGCAGGCACGGCGGCTGCAAAGGTGGCCCCTATGGAAGCATGATTGAACCTCTGGTAAACTGACATAGCTATTGAAAATGATCATTTATAGTTGATTTTTCATAGCTATGTTAGTGTCCCAGAGGGTATGGGGATTTTGTTTGGGACTTATGAGGATTTGATCGTTTTTTAACTTGGGATAGAATTGGAAAATGTGCTGGCCTCACGAATCGGATCCGTGGTTTATAAATGTTTATAATCCATATGTAAGCCATATCACCCCATATGTAAATGAGGATATTCATGGATATTCCATATTTAACTGGGTTTATTGACCCATTTACCAAGTGGGATGCCCGCCCAAGAACGAGCGACTAACCAAACATGGCTAGCTTGAAAATCCATGTTTATAGATGATTCTCCCAGCTAGAAACCACAATTTAAAGGACAGTTCCCATTGCCACGTTTAAACACCGGAGAGCAGTTCAACAATCACGAGGATATAGTAGAGTAGGTAAATCATGGGGGTGTGACTGCGGATACTGCGGATGTAATGGGATGATAGAATCAGTTTTGTTCTATAGTCGGGTGTGGAGGATATCCCCAACTGGCAATTTTGTGTTGGGGAAACGAGAATCAACCAATAGATCTAGGGGTATTTTCAGACCAACCCGTATGGGTTAATACGGGAGGATCTACAGGTATTATAATATAGATGTAGCGATTCTAAGTGGTGTCTATTGTATTCCGAGTATAGATGCAGAAACGTAGATATAGTCAGAGGCAAATGGATAATTCATGTAGATATGCCGTTCCATTTGCCAATTGCATGGTGTTTGGATTGTTTTGGACGACCCAAGATGATTCCAATGGTAAATCCACCCAGAAAAATGCCAAGTGTCCCAGCAGTAAAGTCATCTTCCAAAACTATTGTTCATGTTTTTTTGCATGGTTCCATCCTTCCTAGAATTGGATTTTCAACGAAAATCTGCAAGAAAACAAACAGCCCTTAATTAATTTTGGGAAAAGAAAACACCATGCTTTCACCATCATAGATGTCCTTTTCCCATTGGTTGGTTGATTAATAGAAGGGTTTGAAGAAACCCCTTTAACAACAGGTTTCTATGATGATAGATGGTATAGCAAACCGGCCCCTCTATTTTTACCAAAAGGACATTATTGTTCATCATGGTTTCCTGTCGAAGCAATGAAACCGTGGAATCTTGCCAGGTGAGGAGGAGGAAGCGCCCGAATGCCGCATTTGCGGTGGTGGCGCCGAGGAGCGATGGGGGCGGGGCATCGTTTTTTGGGCAGTTTACTCCCCTGGCAATGTGAAAAATGGGGAAAATGATGATGAACCCAATGGGAATTTGAGAATAGCCATGGATAGCCTATTTTTCAGAGAAAGCCATATGTTGTTTTCCGGTTCCTGGCTTTTGTGGCTTTTGTGGCTTTGGGATTCTTGGCTATTGTGACTTTTGTTTTCTTGGTTTCTTGGTGTGTGTTGCTTTTGGCTTTTTGGCCTTCTGCGTTTTATGTTTTCTTTGCAGTATGCTGCAACTATTGTGCAGACAACACGTAAGACATCAATCAGAAAGAATGAAGGAACAATGATCATATTGAATAAGAAAGGCAAGATCCAACAATCGAATTTGTAGGAACAATTTAAGAACATCCAATGAAACTATTTACAACGCAGTTGTGCCTCAATTCTCCCTTATTTTTTTGCCCGTTGTGAGGACGGAGAACTTCTTCAACCCTGCGGTGGTTGGCTCGGGGGAGTGGGATGTGGGATGTTTTTGCATCCATCCGGGTTGGTTTGTGTGGAATTCTTAGTAAGGAAGCCATCCATCCAAGCTGTATGGTGGGTACCCTCTGGTAATGACTAACATAGCTATTGAAAATTGCCATTTATAGTTGATTTATCCATTAGAAATGGTGCTTTTCCATAGTTATGTTAGTTTACCAGAGGGTAGACCAACTGAATTCAATTGAAGGTTGCTTTTTGTTGCTACTTTGAGATGTAGATCTTCTTGAAAACCGGTGCTGTGAAATCTATTTTTGTTCGGCCGAGTATTCAAGATTGACCATGTAACTGGGGACATTCCAATATAACGTGTGAAGTAACATGGGGTTATTACCCATTAGCTGGGATGCACACTCACCTAGTGTGAGAGACATCTGAGTGGGATTTCTATGGGATTTCTATGGGATTTCTAGCACAATCTCGCACAAGATGTATGAGTTGCTGATATTGGTTGCTGTGGGATCCATGGATTTTGCTGATCCAAGTAGTTGGAGCTGAGGATAAACCACTGAACCACTGGGCTACTCTATTTTTTCGAGAAGCCTGTATTTTCCAATGCTACCAGTTGTATGTGTACTTGTATATGTATATATGTATATGTATATGTACATGTGTATGTATAATGTATATGTATTTTAGATATGTATATATATATATACATATACATGTATGTGTATATGTATATCTATACACCAGATCTCTCCGACGATGTGCCGAGGTTGCAGCGGGAGCATCGCCAATGTGCATCGTGTTTTGGTGCAAGAAGACCATGCCCAGCATCGCTAGTAAAATGTGATAAGCTTTAAGTGGTAAACGTGGGATTTAGTGGAAAATAGTAGGGATGTAATGGGAAATACTAGGGATTTAGTGGGAAATGCTAGGGGTTTAATGGAAAATAGTAGGGTTTTAATGCAAAATAGGGAAGTACTAGGGTTTTAATGGAATTTCATGGGAAACAACCGGGATAGAATGGGATTTAATGGGGATCGTAAAGGGGAATTTGGAATTTCACCAACAAAAACAAGGATTTTGCACTGGTTGTACATTGGTTTTTTTTATGGAATATCCCAGACAGCGCAACCATGAAATTGAGGTCATGTTAAATCATCCTAAGTAGGGGACCCAAGAATAAAGCCATATTGGGGATGGTTGACTATTGGCTCTTCCACATTCGCTAACGTCAGTGGTTCGATGTGGCTCGTAACAGCTGGTCATGCCAGAATTGATGGTGGTTTGTAGGCCCCAACTGGGATGATCCAACTGTAGATGCTAGCTGCTAGATGTGAAAAACACCACTATATCAACCATCTTAAGTGATACCCAAAAAGACAAAACGATGGGAAGGTAACCGATCATCAAAGGGCTGGGATTTTTTTTTGGAGAGGGTTCCTGTAGTTGAAAACACTAAGATCGAGAATTAACGGAGGGATGAAGGGAAAGTCTATGGTAAAAAACCCTGGTGCTAAAGACCCTGGGAACTCCAGTGGACTTTCCTGTTGGCAGGCCAAGCCACAGGCCACAGGCCATTTTTTTGCTTCAAGTGCCATGTCTCGAACAGTCTCGGGGGTGCAGGGAGCGCGCCTCCACGGCGGCAAAGCGCCGCCGTTGGAGCCGCCACACCAAGGCTCCAAGGATGGCTCGGCCATGGATGCCCCAAACTGGGCCGTTCCTCCGAATCCTCCGACTCGGAAACTAGGAACAGAATATCAAATATACATATACATAATATATGTGTTCCCCACATTGGCGTGTGGGGTTTTTGTTTTTCCCCACCTGCCAGGTGAGGGTTGTTAGATTTTTATGTCAGTTGCCTGCTCCTCCTCTCCTCTCCTCTCCTCCTCATCTCCTCTCCTCCTCCTCCTCCTCGTCGTCCTCCTCCTCGTCGTCCTCCTCGTCGTCCTCCTCGTCCTCCTCGTCCAACTGCGACCCGCGATCCACAGTGTTCTCTGTCGGACCTCAACCACGA
>Ga0126342_10000146_pt1 | contig 53843 bp, 42 predicted proteins | sample Cyp1metagenome_FD_92528 | JGI IMG/M metagenome (GOLD analysis project Ga0126342, IMG submission 92528) | Coral microbial communities from Lord Howe Island, Old Settlement Bay, Australia - Cyphastrea 1 metagenome | ecosystem: Host-associated > Invertebrates > Cnidaria > Coral ...
ATATATATGTATATATATATATATATATATATATATTAGTATATATATATATATACATATATATATATAAACATATATATATATACATATATATATATATATATACATATATATATATATATGTATATATATATATATACATACATGACATTATACATTCAGATATCAATTTCAAGGACCACACCAAGCTGCTCTGTTGCCACGTCTATCGCCAGGTTCACCACCGCCGCCGCGCCAAAGCCGCGGCCCTGTGGTGCCGCCGCTGCATTTGGACGCTCACTTGGGCAGTACAGGCGTGGCGCCCAGCTGATAGCGTCCTGTTTAATGCTATGTTTATTGAGATTCACTGAGGAAAATTAGGTGATAAAAATGGGGATATGAATAGATATTGACGGTTAACATATGTTAACATGATCAAACAAAACCTCTGGTAAGTTCAGTGCTTGCTATGGAAGATCACAATGAAGCACTTCCAATAGCTGCGTGAGATTACCAAAGGAGATGTTGCTGAAAGGGGTCCTACGGATGGGGGGTATGATGGCTGGAACAAAGTGCCAGTTCATGCCAGCTCTACATGCCATTCAGTGGGGTAAAAGTAAAAGGATGTGCATCCCTGAAATGGTAATTGGTTCACAATTCCTCTAGTAAGTCCATCACTGAGGATATCACATATATATATATATTATATAAAGTACATAACTTAGCTGGTTTCGATTAGACAAAATTCGAATAGATGAGAGAGCATATGAACTTGAGAAGGTAAAAATGACATGAACCACGGATTTCTGCCAGGCGGCAGCTGCACCCTGAGCACCGAGCCACTGGAAGATGTGGATGGTGTCACAGCCACTTCAGGTGGCTGGGTCGGGTCATTTAGCAGCTATGGGCTATGGCCCATGTGTGGATGATGGATTTAAACATGGATATTTCCCATGGCTATGTTCAACTGATATTTTGGTAGCAAGTCATTGCAGCTACTGCACAGGCTTGATTTGAGTTTGAAACGGCTGATTGACCCCCTTCCCCATCAACAGGCATCTACGACCTTTGCCATGTTCAGAAGCATGTTATACCTTGTCAACTGGGTTTTGCTATATATATATTTATACACGTGTATATATATATACGTATATATATACACGTATATATATATACACATACGTATATATATATATATGATACAGTAATTGCTCCATAGATCCCATCATCATTCCACAATTCTAGGCTTAGTTCGGAAGTCTTCCATATGATTTCACCATCAAAATTCTAGCCATAAGATGCCACCAGATTTTCACCGCAGGTGCTGACCCCACCAGTGCCTCGGGTGCCAGCTCGGACAGCAACACCAGGAGCAGCGGATACCGCGTAGCCATCCGGTGAGCTTAGAGGAACACCAACCTTTTTTAAAAAGGGATATTTAGGGATATTTAGGGATTAGAATGGATAATAGTATGGGATAATAATGGGATAATATCATCAACAAGAATGTATATTTTTTCTTCGATGATCAAGGGATTATAACCAACAATACTGGGATAATAACCTAAAAATAGTGGGATAATAACCAACAATAGTGGGATCATAACCAACAATATTGGGATGATAGCCAACAATAGTGGGATTGCAACCAACAATGGTGGGATTATAAACATTTATGACCAGCAATAGTGGGACAGTAACTAACAATAGTCGGACAATATTAGAATAACCAGCAAGAATGTTAGTAAAGCAATAATAAACCACCACATTTTGATGACTATACACTCCATTTATTGTAAAATTTACAATTGTTTTACTAACAATAGTGGGGTTATAATGGCATGAATAATTCATGTATGTTTTATATAATAGCAATTTCGTACCTGGATGTAACTGGTTAGTGTTTGTGGGTAAGGCAGTGATGGGACCAGGAATCAGGGACTTATTACCGTAACCAAGGGTTCACCAGTTACGATCCCTGGGACGGATCTTCCATCGGCCCGCCATGAGGACACCTCGGTTATGGATGAACTCCCCCCAAAGGCAATTATCAATTAACCTTGAGATATCCCCCCAAAGGCAGGATTGAATTAAATGACACGTTCCAGGTGTCTGCCGTCGGTTTACGCAAGTCCGCCCGATGTTGCAACATGAAAAGGGATGGGCCAATTTCCGATCTGCAGGGAACCAATCCCTCCCACTCAGTAATAGAGACGGGTCTCAATAACCTTGGTTTATTGAATAGGGAAGTGGTAATTTTGATTCCCGCATATATATATATATATATGTACATATATATATATATATATAATATATATATATATATATTATATATACACTGTGTATACATATATATATATATACACTGTGTATATATATATATGTGGGATCAATTGATCAATTGGCTTGGCTTGCTGTCTCTTTCAACCCTTGGAGTGTTGATACCATCACAGAACATATCTACATGATTATATCTATGAAAGGTGATCTTCCCTCAAATGAGTCTGGGATAACAATATGCTTATTTCCATGAGTCTGTTGCTAGGGGGCTTCCAAGCATGCCGCCCCTCTGCATATCCCCAACATTATTGGGTTTGTACATTCCTGTATGATCTTGTATATCAATCTATTGTCAATCCATCAACCTATCGATCGATCAACCTATCAATCACTCAATCAAGCTATCAATCTATACATATATTACAGCTATACAGTAAGATGCAATAGGAATTCTCAAAGATAATCCCATGTAATCCCATATTTTCCTCTTTACGTGATGTTTTTTTTTTCCAGTTCCATATCTCAGGAGGTCTCCCTCGAAGCCTGGTCCTCAACCAGCCTTCAGGGATCATGGGATGTCCCAAGGAGGTTCATAAGTTCGTTTCCCAAAAATCACTGATTGGTTGATCCATAATAAAAAAAAACACATGGGTACATCCACCATTTTTGGAACCCATTGGTTGATCCGAAATACGTTCGCGATAATCATAGACAATATACATGAATACGCCGTTGGTTTACATGTTTCTTGAAACGCTGAATTTCTGAATTTGCTACAAATATCTGGGGTCTATTTGGATCACACCGCAAAAACATGGCTGTGAATCAAAACCCTGGTACCCCTGGTGAACATGAAAATAGCTGGTAAATGGATGCTCATCCCCGGGAACAGGTAGGCGAAATTTGTATTGATCCATAGCCATTTAAAGTAAAATCCTACTAGCATTGTGTGAAACAAATCCAGTCTTTTTTGGGGTTGCCATGGGATATTCAGTTATGCCGTGGGTTATGTAGGCCTCTAATATGTATGTATTTAAATATTGATCACAACCCCAAAAAACATATCCTCATCCGCAAATGTTTCTTTTTTTGAATTTGAATTGCAGGGTACCAGGCTTTTGACACATTCCCATCACTTCCCCTCTGTATATTTTCATGGTTACCTAGCTGTTCCTATGGCTTATCTTGGTTGGATCATGAAATTTCGTAAGTCTCCAGACTATGAGATCTTGGTCGATCTCTGAGTCCAAATTCCCAAATCTGAGTATCTGTCACTCAATTAATCATTAGTTAATCTAAAGACATGGCAATCACTAATTCATCACTAAGGGTAACCACTAATTTTAGATCTTTCACTTGGTCACTGGCTAAGATTACAAAGAACCTTCTTTCATTTTGGATTTGCCACTGAGTCTAATTTCTTCGTAGTTACCCTCTGGTTTATTTATGTTTATTTAACATAGCTATGGAAAATGGCCCAGTCATAGAGGATTTATGATTCATTACCTATAAAAGATGGTGATTTTCCATAGCTCTTTTTATGGTCCATAGCGCAACTGACCACCCCACTGGGCCTCGCGACAACCATTTTTCAAAAAGGTCTGCGCCAATGGTGGGAGCCACCTCTGAGGACTTGGATAGAACATATACAGTGGTCGTGGACAATCCACCCTCTGGTAAACTAACATAGCTATGGAAAGATCCACCATTTTTAATGGAAAAATCAACTATTTCTATGGCCTTTTTCAATAGCTATGTTAAATTACCAGAGGGTATCCCAGGACAATCTATGGAATATAATCTGACATAGTATGATATAATATGGTATAATATGGTATAATCTATCTTATTCAGTAGTTTTTTTGGGGTGTGTGATTGCCGCAAGTTTATGTACGTAATCGTATTTGATCCAATATATTGAATATCATTGGGGGATTAAACCAGCAAAACTAGTTCCGTTAAACATTGGAATATTCTATCAGTCGCATGGAATATCGATAGAATATCAGCTCTTTTTCATGGATAATTAAGAATATCAATTAATATTGGGTACAATTCGTTGATTGAGGCAGCAATATGATGGGATATGATGGGATATGACAATGGGGGGTTTCCCAACACTTGGGCATTTCACCATGAACAAAGGAGGATTTACACCCAAAACCGGTGGGCTTGAAACCATGTTATGGAGGTACAAATGGTGAATATACTGATACTGTATAACTCTACAACCTGTATGACCAAGAATGTGATTTGGGTATGGTATAGATCATTAATTAGTCTACAAGTTCTTGTTTTTTCTTGGAATTTCTATTGTCAGGTCTGCTGGAGGATACTTTGACCTAAGTCGAGGATAGTTGATGCGACATCTGCACCCGAAACTGTGATGTTCCCCAGGGTCATCCCATCGGCAAAAGTATCAACCTTGTTTTAATCCAAATCAAATTTCCTTACAGACTATCATACAACATCATACAACATCTACAATATTTTCAATTATTCGATCGGTGCGTTTTTCCCTACACCTTCAGAATTGGATGAAGAGACCAGGTAACATTTGCAGTCTAGACCCCAAACGATTTCATTGGCTCCCATGGTTTTCTATTTGAACAAGTCCTCTAGAACAAGGCAGTGACATACTGCTCAGCACAGAACAGGACACCGTCACCGGCGGAGAAGGCTCCGGGTGAGTTTGATGTTCGTCACCACTGAAGCAGGTTTTCAATACATAACTAGATTGATTGATTTCAAACTAAGCAAACTGACAGGATATGAAACATGACATTGACATGTTGAATCCTCCCGTCAATCATAGAAACTGACAGGATTTGAAAACATGCCAAAATGTGACGCGACGCAACAGGACCTAAAATTCTGAAGCCATTTGGACGGCTTAAAACAAAGTCAGATGGTGATCAGAAAAGCTGGTTGCTGGCTTCACTGAATAATCATGACATTGGGGGATCCCATAAATACCATTTCAATGGAACATGTAATCGGATTATATCGGATTAATATGGATTAATCATATTTATTAAATGCAATTTTTGCGGACAGACCCACACATGGTATTTTTCAGCCATATTTGAGGATCCCTAATGACTGATAGCACCAGACTTTCATCCCACATGACAGGTGGCACTGGTGAAGCAAGCGCGGGTGTTGGGTGGCCAGGATTAGCCCCACAGAAAATCGGAATTTGGATCACAAAGGAATTGCAGTTCATTTGGAGTCAATGGATGTCAATTGCAAATACTTTGGATGTGTATTTAGGCAATTCGTTTCGGTGTGTGTTCATTTGGGTGTGGCAGAAATTGGAATTAACATGAATTAACCCAAACAAAATCTGAACACACCAAACTGATCCAAATTGGAATTTAAATGAATTCAACATGATGCAGGCCACCAACAAGAGAGACATCATTGGGATTGCAGTAGGAAAAATGGGAAGATTAATTAACCGCAAACAGGTATGTCATGTCCCAATATCTAAGATGGGGGGGCCACAGATCGACTGATATCTGAGGATTTTTTTTTCTGTTCGCATTTGTGATGAGTTTGAGTCAGGGTCAACATCAAAAGACAGTGATTTTCTGGCAAGTTCTCGAAATTAGTCCCGAACGTCATGGTCTTCAAATTGGTTTCCCAGGCAATATTATATATATATAATATATATATATAATATTGTATATATAATTTATATAATTTCCCACTTGCGTGTGGTAAATATCCCCATGCGGATTGGTTTGACTATACAAGTTTGACCAGTAACTCGAATTCTGATTGATTGAACATCAATTTTCATTGAATTCGCATTTTGACATTTGATTGGTCAAATTCCAGTTTTGATGGGTAAATCTATGTAAGTGTATCCCCAGATTTTGTTCAGGGTGAAGTCCTTCGGCTGCCAAGGTGAAACACTTGCTGTCCGACAGCACGGAGGAGGAGGAGGGAGAATTTTCGAGATTTCAGAAACTGCTTGTGCAGTGCTAAAATAGAAAACCATGTCTATTCTTTTCCGTCAATTCTCAACCGTTTTCTGCAATTCTTCAATTCTGTTCTTACAATCCTTTTTCTATTCTTCTATGTTTCTACAATTCTTTGGAAAAAATCTTTCAGATTTTGAATGTTTGTTTACACATCTTATCACTGTTTTCAACACACATCCTTTCAATCCTTTTCAATTCTGTTCAATGCTTTGCACTTCTTTTCAATTATTGTTAATTATTCTCAATGGTTTTAGTTAGAGAGAAACATGTTTATAGTTGGAGAAAGCATGTTCGCTGCAACCTTGACGTTTCTCTGTGCTGATCCCGCATATCCTTTGACATGCTCAAATCCCTGCGCAAGGCTAGCGTTTTTTTTTTAACTTTCCGAAACAATAAACCCTAAAATCCTGAAACCCTACACCCTAAACCCTAAAACCCTATAAAATTTGAAGCCAAAGTCAAAATCGCCGCAAATAACCAATGGTTTTGTTCATCCTCTTGTGACAAGCATAGGATGCTGTCCGATTAAATTCACCATTTGTCCAGGATCTCTGATACCTAAAAGCGGCGCAGGATTGTCAGGTGAACAAGCTGATTGCCCAGCTGCTACAGGTGGGGAGGTTGTGTCTACCATTATTGTGTGGCTATATATACATATGTTATGGATATTTGGTAGACATGGATGGAAAAAAACACATAGACAATATATATATATGCTATATATATGCTATATATATATGCTATATATATGCTATATATATATGCTATATATATGCTATATATATAGTTATATATATATACATACATACACATGTGTACACACAGTTCATGGGCATCCTTCCGGGGCATCCGGCAGGTGAAGCGCCGAACGGTGGAAGCGCTTGAACAGGTAGGGCAGCCATGGAAATTGATGGAAAGATGTGCATCTTCCCATAGAAAACTGCAAATGCTGCTAGAATAGTGATGAATTACTTCAGGATCTTTTTTCAGGTTGATATGATATATATATATATATATAATATAATATACTATATATATATATGGAAAATTATAGAACCGTGGAAATTAAAAACACAAAAGGTGGGAATGTTACGCAATTGAAGCTCCGAAAGATGATCATTAGTCAACATTTTTCCACGCACCTGGACCTGGATTGGGTACTATAAATGACCATCCCATCAAAATGCCCATTCTGTAAAGACAAACGAGTACCAGGGTGAAATGACGAATTAATATCCACCCTTTGTCTGGAAGGCATTCAATAGTATTCAAATAGCGAAAATCTTCCTAAAGAATCCGGGTTTTTTGAGGTCTGTGACTGTTTTCCTTACTGGTGCTTAGTAGGGAATGGGAGAATGATCCAAAATAAGTATTAACATGTCATGTGGGTAAAACAATCATAAACCATCCCCGAAATCACCATTTTTATAGGTGGTAAATCACCATTTTTATAGGTGGTATAAACGTATACACCATTCCAAATGGGTGGTTTACGACATTGTTTTACCCACATTGTAAACAATGACCCCATTCCTCCATTCCCAACGAAAACCACGGCAGGATGCACGCTGTTCCTCTGGAGCTTTTCAAGAGTTGGACTCGTTGTTGGGCCACATCATGTCCACACGTGAGGCGCTGCTGAGAAGATTGATCCAAAAGATGTGGAAAAGCCATAACTCATGTGGGTAAAACAATGATAAACAACCCATTTGGGAATGGTAAACATACCACCTATAAAAATGGTGATTTGGGTGATGGTTTATTATTGTTTTACCCACATGAGTGTCCCTAGGAAAACGACCTACATATCTACAAATGCTGGGTTGTCCAATGTTTTCCACATCTTTTTAAGTATGTTTACAGGGTACCCTCTGGTAAACTAACATAGCTATTGAAAATGGCCATAGAAATAGTGGATTTTCCCATTAAAAATGGTGATTTTCCATTGCTATGTTAGTTTACCAGAGGGTAACCCATGGTAACCGAGAAAGATTTGGTTTGATCTCACGGAGTACATCTTGCATGTTGCACTTCGGAGGCCTGGGCCCAGATCATATTCGATGAACCATGGATCACTGGATCGGTCTTAAGGGTAAATTTACAGGAAAACCATGGAAACCCTGATATTTCATGGGGAAAACCATGGTTTCTGGTTTCAATTTTCCCTACCAATCCACTGAATGGGATTTTGGCGAAGCCCATTTTCACGCACACCCATTCTTTGTTTTTTTTTTTGCCAGCTGGCCTCCCCGGGTGTTTTTTTGGGGCCATTTCATCGTCATTTCTCATCGTTTTATGATCATTTTCCCCAATTGACATGGCAGAAGATTGGGCACTATAGCCCCATGAGGACTTGCGCCCAGGCATTGAGATCCTTTTCAGCCAACCACCCTGGATTAACTTACTGTATTGCGGGGGTTACTATATGGAGGGTTGCTCTTAAAAGTACTTAATGGACCATTTAATATGGTACTATATTGTAGAATTACCATGGACAAGTACTCTAAAGTAACCATTTAAGTACTTTAAGATTTGACTGTTCTATCTTTTTGGGCGTTGATTTATACATACCTGGATAACGTATAGCAACGGAACCCTGCGACGTGACTGGAATGATGGTTAGTAACGGCAATCATCCCCCAATGGCCTTATTTCAGGGTAGTGAACCGTTCTAATTGTTCCAGATATACGTATACACATGCCGCATCTGCACACACGCTGTCAAGTAAGTTGCGTTATCTGGCTGATTTTTGTCCATCGTCATGATGTCATTTTTTTTTTCGGGTTTACTAGACAAATTAGATACTAATGACATCATGATGATGAACATCATGACATAAATATTGGGTTTACCACTAATTATTGGGATTTATTGGGACAAATTAGATACTAAACCAGAAAGGATGGCCCAAAAGGGCCCAGGGCCCAAAAGGGCCCAGGGCCCAAAAGTGTTGGATTCCCATGGCCCAAAATGTCGACCGGATTGCTGGAGGCACATGGCAGCGGACCCGATGAGAGGGAAACCAATCTGAAGCTGGTCTATGAACAGGCGATCCCAGTATGAATCCAGAATGTCAGTTTCTGGGATCTCATTTTCTGGGTTTTTGGTGCGAAATGTCAAGATCAGGCCTGTTTTTTCAGGCTTAAGTGGTCTTTCTTGCACAGACTAATCTTGCTGGTGGATGTTTTGTGTATCATATACTGCCCAGGTCTACATGTAACTTCCATTAGTACAGGACTTTGTGGAACCACGAGTTTTTACTCAACAATTGAAGCATGGCATGGAGGTTTCTGAAGGTGGAGCCGTTCTCATCAGTGGTTTCCCAACAAAAAAACATGGCCAGTTTGGGATGACCAAGGGATGAACTAACCGTCTGAGCCGGTCGCCATGGAGCTGGTCTTTTTTGTTTACTTGGAGTGAGATGTTATGAAATCAAAACCTAACCTGCCGATATAAATTATATAATAATAATCATAATAATAAATACACATTATATATATATACACAGTATATATATACTGTATATACATACACATATACACATACATATATATATATAATTCATTGTGATTATATATATATACAGTATATATATATATACTGTATATACATACACATATACACATACATATATATATAATTCATTGTGATTATATATATATACACAGTATATATATATACTGTATATACATACACATATACACATACATATATATAATTCATTGTGATTATATATATATACACAGTATATATATACTGTATATACATACACATATACACATACATATATATATAATTCATTGTGATTATATATATACACAGTATATATATATACTGTATATACATACACATATACACATACATATATATAATTTATTGTGATTATATATATATACACAGTGTATATATATACTGTATATACATACACATATACACATATATATATATAATTCATTGTGATTATATATATACACAGTATATATATATACTGTATATACATACACATATACACATATATATATATAATTCATTGTGATTATATATATATACACAGTATATATATATATATACTGTATATACATACACATATACACATACATATATATAATTCATTGTGATTATATATATATACACAGTATATATATATACTGTATATACATACACATATACACACATATATATATAATTCATTGTGATTATATATATACACAGTATATATATATACTGTATATACATACACATATACACATATATATATAATTCATTGTGATTATATATATACACAGTATATATATATACTGTATATACATACACATATACACATACATATATATAATTCATTGTGATTATATATATATATATACACAGTATATATATACTGTATATACATACACATATACACACATATATATAATTCATTGTGATTATATATATACACAGTATATATATACACTGTATATACATACACATATACACATATATATAATTCATTGTGATTATATATATATACACAGTATATATATATATACTGTATATACATACACATATACACATATATATATATAATTCATTGTGATTATATATATATATATACACAGTATATATATACTGTATATACATACACATATACACATACATATATATAATTCATTGTGATTATATATATATATATATACACAGTATATATATACTGTATATACATACACATATACACATATATATATAATTCATTGTGATTATATATATATATATATACACAGTATATATATATATATACACTGTATATACATACACATATACACATATATATATATAATTCATTGTGATTATATATATATACACAGTATATATATATATACACTGTATATACATACACATATACACATATATATATATATAATTCATTGTGATTATATATATATACACAGTATATATATACTGTATATACATACACATATACACATATATATATAATTCATTGTGATTATATATATATATATATATTTGGGATGCCGGGATGGATGGTATGGTGACAATCATGGTCAATTCACCAACAATGTAGATTTCATCGCTGAACACAGGGATTTCACTACAAACATGGTGGTTTCATCAGTGGATGACAGGGGATTCTAGTGACCAAGATCATGGGGAATATCAGAATCCATTAAGAGGTAATTCCCTTCTCAATTATATAACCAGTATAAATATGTATAAATTATAAAGGGATGACCCCGGGGTAACACTGCTGGTGTTTTTAGAAACCCATCCTGTGACTGGATCGCTGTTCGGATCGCAGGTCTATCGTTCGATCCAGCGGTCCACAGAGGAGGTGTCCACGGTGGACCCCGGATGAATCACCCCCTGGGCATCATATGTTGTACAATTTATTGGCTTTTTGCCTAGTGGGTATGGGTATAAGAATTCATAGAATCAATCATAGAATCGTCAACCAGGATGATTGATCTATACTTGGATTGTTTTTTCGTTGTAAGATAATGAGTATTGGGTTCCATATCCATCTAAGTAGGGATTTGTTTATCTGGCTTTCTGTCGGTTTCTGTGGGAATATCTGAAATCTGCATCCAATTCTGGGACAAGCCATGATACCATGATCAGTTAGGGGTCAAGATATGAATCATGGTTAGCATGACACCTTCACAACTTCATGAGGTGAAACATCGGGAATGGACAAGCGATTTGGTCTATTGTTGGCATGTTTTCACATCAAGTGCAAACTAGCATGACATTTGGAGACCAGAGATAGACAGGCAACAAGGACAGGTAGCCGGTTTCCAGTATTTGTGATTTTCCATCCTGAAAAAATGCGATGATTAGTTTTATGGGCATATCCCATCATATTCCACTATGTTCCCTTTGGATTCCGTATTAAGAAACAGTTTGATGATGTAACGGTTTTGGGGAGGATGGCTCAACCACCAAAAGGTAAGGGCCATTTCAATCCTTTGTTTCTGACACCATCCACATTTCAGCAAAGCTGAGATGGTATCCGTAGCTGTTTTTCTGTATGATTGCAAAGATACTGGCTGTAATTTATATTCATCACCATTCATCACCATTCATCACTATTCATCACTATTCATCACTATTCATCACTATTCATCACTATTCATCACTATTCATCACTATTCATCACTATTCATCAATATTCATCATTCATTCATATTCATCACTGTTTATCAGATAATCAATATTTATCAATATTCATCAATATCTAGCAATATTTATCAATATTTATCAATATTCATCAATAGTCATCACTATTCATCAATGTTCATCAATCAATCAATCAATCAATCAATATATATATATAAATATATATATATACCCGTCAATAGTCCTTTCTCATCATTTTTGATGTGGGTGTGTTTGGGTTAGAATTTGTTTGACAACACGCACAGGTGTTTGGAACGTGCGCCATGGAACTCTCATGGAACTGGAAAAATCAGATGGAATTTTAAGATGATTTGATCCACAATTCTCCGATTCAAATCCTACGTTTGGGTTGAACATGGGCCGGGTTGCGGAAAGTTTCATTCAACATGCTTGAAGAAATCTAAGAAATCCGCAGAGCTGTGAATAACTCCTCCACTGGGCCATAACGATTTTGCCTGGGCCGTTGGGAGCAACCCTGTTTGACAGTGGAGTTATAAGGGCATGCCCAAAGTCGGGATTACGTATATGCATGTATACACACTCTACACACTCATATATATACATATAATATTATAATTATAATATATTGTATGTACATACAAGGTTTATATTATATGTATATATATATATATATTATGTATATATTATAAGTGGATTACCGCCACCGATTCCCATTGGAAATGGAACATCACCACAGATCTTTCAGGGGTGACTGCTGCAGGTTTCGAAGATCCGCCATGAGATTCAGGACATTCAATCTCTGCACTGAGTCGGATCAGTCTGAGTCAGAAACCAGAAGTATTCTTGTTGACCATAAAACATCGTATTTGAACTTTTGAGGGGTAGCAACCAACAAAATAGTACAAAATACATATCCCACTCTTGGCAGTATTGACCTCAGGATTATTTAATCCTCTTGAACCGTCATTTTCCCAGAGAGATCTGGCTTGCAGGAACTGGAATCCTTCTGCCGCAAGGGCTACATCCCACCACTCTATGACGCCTACTCCGCTTCTCAACAGGCAGGAAACAGTGGTGGATCTGGCACCGATATTTTCAGGTGGTAAGGGGGCTCCTCAAAATCCATTGCTGGCTTGGTCCAAATCGAAACCCAACAACTGTTCAGGGAAGACGCCAACATATGTTTTGAGGCCCAAAGCCAGCAATAGACCCATGGATTTGAATCCAAAGCTCTGACGCCTCTAGACATTCTCAGGGACCCACGTTCCCCTCGTCCAGCCACCGACATGCAACCGTGAACTGAAGCTGTGAAGCCTTTCGCAAATAGATTGGATGAGTCATGGATGAGCCAAAGCTGATTGTCAAGAGGGATAATCTCAAACAGTAGACTCAAAAACCTGCAGCGGTCCGAAACATGTGGATTGGGTGGCCCAAAGGATGGGTTATTACTAATGAACAGCAGATATTATCTCCAGCCAACTGGAACTACCGTCAGGATGGGGATTGGTTAGTCATTCCATTCCCAGAAAGCGCCTGAGGACATCCAGAAGATGAAAGACATGCAGCAAGCAGCCTCGCGCGTCACGGAAGAAAAGGATGGGGTCCTGCAGAAGTGGGGCGCAGTGGGGTTGGATGCAGAGAATTTGTTGTTTTTGTTTACTGTTTACCCTCCAGTGTCAAGTATGGCCAGCTGGGAAATCTCCTATAAATGGAGATAAATGGAGGTTCTATATAATGGGAAAATAAATTGTAAATGAGAGATTATCCATGTTTAATGACCAGAGGGTAAATATACTACTGTATGGGGGTATGTGGGGATAAAGATATCAAAATGGAGGAGAATCCCAATTCTGTGGGAAGATTCTTTGGGGTTATTTAACAAACATTTCACTAGGCGTATGGGGCACTAGGGAAAGTGTGGGATCCAAAATGCCATAGTCACCATCCCCAATATTGAGAAGAACCATAGCAAGGGGCCATGAAATCATCCAGAGTGCATACTTTGCAGCCGAATTCTTAAACCACAAAGCTGGGATGTTTTTTTCGTCCCAGAAATCAAGAAGGGTTACACTCAAAGATCGAAGCAACCATGGATTTCCATAGCTTTTTGAATGCTTTTTGTATATATATTTACTGGAAGATGAGACACTGAACTTAGGAAGCTTTATGAGTGGCGATTTCTCTGTGATGGTGAGTTTCACCGTGAGTTCACAACTGGTGGAGCCAAGAATATCAACGATGTCAGTCTTTAGTTCGATCAATCCTCCAATCTTATTTGATTACATGTGTATATAATAGTATCAATAATAATAGTGTATGAACAATATTAATAAATAATCAATGATAGTAGCAATCATGAGATTAATAATACTCTTATGCATATACATACATACACTAGGCCAGCCTGAAATCATTTATTGTTGTATCAATAGCTAGGAAGAACATAGCGTTTCAACCTCCATCAGGAGAATAACCTGGGAAGCCATACATTTGGATAGCCTCAGATGAGTTATCTCACATAGATGGATGTGGGGCTTAAATATTGATGGTTAGGATTGGGGGAATTCTCCAATTTTTGGACTTTGATAAGCTTAGTGAATCATTATAGTTTTCCCAGAATATTGTAATTCATTTTGAAATCTCAATAGTGATTGCAGTGTCTATTCCTGTGCTTATGGTCAGTGTTACTGCTATCCGGTATCACGTTTAACTGTTTAACACATATTAATCATCATCAGCATCATCGCCATCATCATCATCACCACCAGTATGACCCTTACAACTATTCATCTTATGGTATCATTATGATCAATGATGATTTCATTCCTATTCTTGTTATGTTTTTCTTTTTTTATCACTGAAATTTATGATCCTAATTGTCGTTATCACTATCATTATCCGTGTATGTATAATATACAGAGCTATGATATGTGAATATATATATTATGCTTATTGCTATCTACTATTACTATCATGAGCAGTATTGTTTTCATGTCTACTCTTGTTATTATTGACATACTGTATGTAGATTATATCCTCTGCTTATTTAACATAGGGAACTCGAAAATCATCATTTTTAATAGGTATATCATCATAAACGTCCATTTCTATGGGCCATTTTTACCGTAGCGATGTAACACATAATATCAAACAACGAGAGGCTACATCCCAGTGATCCTTTCACGGGAATTATTATCTGCTACTATTATAATGTTTTAAATTATTGGCATAGGTAGAATCTATATAATTCCACATCGCGATGGCACCAGGAGGAGGCCAAGGGCAAGTTGAACATCAGCGTGCCCTGGGCTGTGGAGGCTTCTCCACAGGCGATGCTGTGCCAATTTCATAGGGAAAATGGTGATTTTTCGTAACGGCTAAAATGGGGGTTGCCCCCCTACATTTTCAAAAAGACCATTAAGGGCGTGTCTAGTAGAGTTTCTATAGAGCAGTTTCATACAATGATCCACCTTTGATAGAAGTAACATACAATGATATACATACACTATGCGATCTATATGCATCTATATACTACATAAACATATCTGGTTGGTTGTTTGGAACATTTGGATTATTTTTCCGTAATATATTGGGAAAAATCATCCCAACTGACGAACTCATATTTTTCAGAGGGGTAGGTATACCACCAACCAGATATCTATGTGAAGATTCAGATCGTAACACGAGCTGCAAGATCGGCAACTTTCACCACCACCACCACCACAGGTTTTTTTTCGATTGTCACTAACCACCCTCTAGTCATCGACGGCCATGGACGGCCGTCCATTTTCTGAATGGAAAATCATCCTTATCATGAAAGGATACCCTTTGGTAATCAAACATAGCAATGGGAAATCCATTGTAAATTGAGATCTTAATGAGAACATTATCTATAAATGGGTGACTGTCCATTGCAACGTTTGACTACCGGAGGGTATCTCTGACAAAGCTTGGAGGTCGTCTTGGAGGTCGACCTGAAAGTTTCAGCCACAGTTCACCCTTAAATTGGATGATTTCAGATCTCAGAAATGACCCATTATCATTCTTGCTTAGTGATGCTTAGTGCATATGCCTCTTCTTGTTGGTAAAGATCCCATTTAGGTTGATTACATTGATTTCATCACTGATATTCTCATTGCAGAAATGTTGATGCAAATCCCAATTTCGGAAAAACAACTACTACTTGGTGTTAAAACACACATGCTTTCCCAAGTCAAAGAGGTAGACCACATTAAAGTAACACTGTTTACCCTGAGGCTCTGAGGTAAACATACAAAAAGGTGTGGAAAACAATCATAGTTTCCCAGAAAGTGATCTACATTGTACATTCATGGTGGGTTTTCCACATCTATATTAGATTGGAGGGTAACAACCATGAACAACCAGTAACAATCAATGATAACTATCTACATAACCCATCCCTTCAGCCGGCTAAGACGCAGCTTCGTCGCAGGTGATTGAGATCCCGCAGCTTCCCCTGTCATGTCTTCAGGCTCGTGGTTTGAAGCCAGCTACGTCACTGGAGTGGTTGATGTTTGTCCCCATAGCTATTGAAGCCATGGCCATTTAGTTGATTTACCCAGCTACTAAATGGTGATTTGCCATAATTAGCAAACTGTTAGTTGCTCCATATCTGGCCGCAAGTTTCAGCTACTTTCCAGCTTGGTGAGTTTTTATAATGCAAGATATGAACGGGACATGAATGGCATAATTTTTGCATTTTTCCCCCCTGTCGCCTTGCAATGTAAGGCCTTACAGGCAATTCGCGACAGCAGCTCACATCCAGATGTCAGAATGGGTTAATAACATCAGGGCACAATGATGGAATCATAGCATTGGATAAAATAGGAATGATTTTTTGCATGATTTACTCATGTCAGATGTCAACATCATACTTGGAATCCTAAGTGGGTCATAGTTTGCTGTGGAACATCACCATTTCAGTACTTAAATCTTCGAACTCAGTCGGTCATCGAAACCATTGCTACGTTTGTTTTTTTCAGAGGGTAAATGGGAGAATAAGGGTGAAACTCTTTCTTGGATGTGCATCCCTGGAATAAGTGGGTAAATCACTTATAGTCCAACTAGATTACTCGGATCTACACCAGTTTTACATGGGTTTTGATCACCATCTACTTATATATCCGGATGCACCCAAGGAATCAGCAAAAAACATCATCTGAAGTGATTGTTTGATGGACATGAAGTTTGGGCAGAGAGTAAGAATTGGGGTTTGTCTCAACTTTTAGAGCAACACCTCCAAAATCAATAGTTTATCATCATTTGCCAGAAAAATCATTGCATTTTTGAGGGGGGTATACCCCATTTCGAGGCAAACGCACATTATTCGATTGTTGCTTATTTATATCCCATTCACATCATGTATTTCCATTATTCCCACCTCTATATCGCTATTAAGCCGCTATTACCTTGATCTTGTTGGTCAATGATGGTTACATATTTCCAGATTTTCCATTTTGTAACATTTTTTAATCCATACATATCCCCTTATGTAATCAAATCCATACATATCACATCTATCCCTAGAAAAATCACGGCCAGGGTGACCCTTCCGACGGGCCGCTGCCACAGCCCTACATCGAGGTTGCGGTCCCCGGGGACTCTCCGGTAACGTGGCTGGAACGGGAAAATCCCCGTTGTCAACGGAGATTAAAAATGCTGGGAACGGGAAAATCATGGAAAATCATCTATTTCTATGGTGTTAATTTTTTTTTTTTAACGCCACGAACATGGAGAGTATACGAACATGGAGAGTATACTCCATGTTCACACCAACCAAACGTTGGTTTAATATGGTTTAATACTCTTCATTTATTGTTTCAGCTCTACTCAGGGTCAAATGATGTCAAGTGAGACCTGTACCCATTGAATAAAAACGAAATCTGTGGGCCCCAGGGATTAAGACAAAGGCAAAACTATGCGATTTTGCTATATTATGATGACAATGGTTAATATTTCATAATATTTCTTGTTTTCTTATTCACTGGTCAGGTTTCCAGTTCCGGCTTGGATCAACTCCCATCCCCAGCAGCGTCAACCGCTGAGCGTGCTCCAGGGTACAGCCTCTGCATCAAGTTCCAGTGGATCTTCCAGTAGCCAAGAGCTTGGATGACACATGTGTATCTGGATGTTTGCTCAATGTATATACACGTATATACACGTATTATATATATATATGTATAGAGGTATGTATATATATATACACACTTGAATTAAGTTTTGCATATGTTCTGCATATTCGATTAACACATCGTCGTTGATGCAGGTATATGTGTACACATATTAAAATACACATTGATAATGTGGAGATTAAATGGAGGGAAATCTAATCATGTATATACACAGAGTTTTATAGACATTCAAGTTTTCAACAAACTCAGAATTCTCCAACAAGTTGTTTGTGATATTCCCTGATATTTTGGCTCATTCATGGCTAAAAAACTCATCAAAGTAGCTGCTGATCACCTGCCACCCGCAGTTGATCAGGGGGTCACGTACAGAAAGTGATGGATAGCTACAAAAAGCGCACCATCTTGGGCCAGATCAGTCCATATCTCACCATAGTTGATCATATCACATATATATATATAAGCATGATTAAATAAACCATATTTGACCAAGAATTTCGAAGTGTCAACTAGGATCTGGGTCGAAAAGCATGGGCCTTCCAGCAAGTGGTGAGGTAAAATGATGGGAAATCGATGAGCTCCAAGATTTGGGGTCCATTGTCTTGTCACATCTTATCACTTCATTTTCTTTCGACATTGAATGTGAAAACGCGAGTGTTTGACTCCCAACTTGACCCAACTGAAGCTTCATGTTCTCTACAGGTTTATACAATGGGTCTGTCTGACATGGGTATACCCATAAACTAGCCATTTAACAGGGAAAATGATGGAAAAACCAACGGATTTAGAGGTCTCCTATTTTCAGAGAAACATCTGGGTAACTTGGAACCCGCATCAAATATTTAGGGAATCAAGTATCTAGAGGTATCCCAAGTTGCAGAAACCACATCAAATTCTATAGAATGTGCCGAAATAGAACCGTTATACCATCGAAATACCATCTAAATACCATCTAAATACCATATAAATACCATATAAATATCATATAAATACCATATAAATACCATATATACACCCCTGAAACCCCTTATAACCAGGTTCCCCACACCTTGGACCCCCCAGGTTCCGCCCCGGGCACCGATGTGCGCCGCGCCTCTTTCACCGCGGGCTACGCGGTGCCGGTGGTGGCGCCGCCCACCGGCCACGCCGGCCTCGCCGGCCACGCCCTGGCGGTGAATCCGCCCAGCTGGGCGCAGGCGGACCGTTGATGAATGGGATCTTAAATGGTACATATATTGTTATAAGATATATTGTCATTAACCATAGATTAACCATAGATTAACCATAGATTAACCAGTTATAACCATTTATACCCTCTGGTAAATTAACATAGACCCTGGCAGATAGGGGTTGGAAGACTAGTTTCCTCTATAAAAATTGGTGATTTTCAGGGTCTATGTTAATTTACTGGAGGGTAATATCCATGGTAATACAAGATGGTAATACTATGAATGATCATTAAGATCAATGGTAAGATGGTAATTAATGATTAAGCTGGTAATCAATATCCATTAATATTTTAATATACATGGTAATATCCATTACATACTGGTAATATGGTAATATTAGTGATATACATGGCAATAGTATGATGGTAATATACATTAACGATTATTAATTGTAAGATGGTAATATCCATGGTAATTGTAATATTATTAATGTGGTAATATCCATGAATGGTAACATGGTAATAATATACATGGTAATATACATGGTAATGGTCATATGATACTATCCATGGTAATGGTTACAGTATATTATTAATATGGTAAAATCCATTAGTGGTAATATGGTAATATCCATCGATATCGATGGTAATGGTCATATTGTATATTCATTAATGGCTATATTCAGTATTAATCTATATTTCCATTAATAGTTATATTCACAACATTGGTTTTAACATTTTATGGCAATATTGTCAATATCCCATGGGAATATCGCCAACAAGTTCTTTTTTGTTTTTAAGGGAGTGATATTTTTTGTAACCACTGTAACGATAGGTCGCCATCTCATGGTGCCATCAATTTGTAGATGGGATCATGGGCAATTTATCTACTTAGGACATTTATATACGGTATATATGACCATTTATAAGGATACCTATTGAATGCGGACTTAGCCAGGGTTAACAGGGTTAACCAGTTACCATTTGTGGGATGATCAACAAGGGACATGTGACAAGGGCATGGTTAGATGGGGTGAAAGCACCACGCGGTTCATTGATTATAATCCATTTGGGTAAACAATCAAAGGATTTGACCGATGTGGTATAAGACTAGCCATGTTGTGATCATATAATGGAAATCATGTGATCCAAAACCGCATTTGCCAATCATTTTGAATTTCAGTAAACGAGAATTTGGATCTATGGCCATAAAATGACATCTAAGTTATTCTAAAGACTAAAGACATTTGATCAAAGCAAACAAACACAAAATTTATACATTTTTCTTGGATATATTATAAATTGATGTAATTATTCCAGCTTGCTCGCCATTGTTTTTCAAGCTTCAACCACCAATTCTTATGGGTCATTCTAGGGTGGTTTATAACCTTACTCGTGTCTTGTTTGTCAAAACCTCTTGTTGGTCAAAACCAAATTTTGGCACAGTGAATCATCGTAGGCTGATTTTCTGAAAGTCTGGCCGAAAATTGATGTGGGCTGGTGGATTGGACTCATACTCTTTATCCACAGATGGTCCCGACGATGAGTATCTCTTTCAGAGGCAAAAAGGCAACAGCCGTCACTGGTTTTTGTCCCCACAGCGTTGCCATGCGATTCTCAGTGTAGATACACACGTTGGATCGACTGCAGGTCTTTTTATGTAGGATCGCCCAAACCTGGGTTTTCCGAAAGTGGTTTCCACATGTTTCCACCATGGTGTTCCGAAACTGTTTGTTGATGCGCATACCCAAGTTGACGAATCTTTTTGGGCTCATTGAATCATGGGAATTCAGCCAAGCCCCTCGGTGACCACCCCCCGATGATGGCTCATTAAGAGCTTAGTAACCACCAACAAGCACTATGGAATGAGGGATCACCTTCTGTGGGCTTGGTGAAATTCCCGTGCTGGAAAGCACTAGTTGAGCGTTGCCAGCAATGTCCAAACGGCTTGGTGGTTTCCCAAGTCATGGGGGTACCCTCAAATCATAAATTTTCAATAATTTTCATAGGATTTTCCATTGTAAGCCATCCATTTTTGGGTACCCCCATTTTAGGAAACCCCCATTTGAGCTGAAAATAGGATACCCCATTCCATCCACTTCAATCATCATTTTTCCGATTATTTGATGGACACGTGGGAGGTCTACCAGTTATTTTAATGGTTATTTTAATGTTGTTTAAAAGTTAACACATGTCAAAACCCAATGATTTTCTCCAACATGTTGATGTTTGGGGATCTTCCAGGCAGCCATGTTTGAGGACACCAGAGGATAGTTTAAGTGACATATACCATATGAATCACTATATATTATAACCATAATCACTATTATATAATAACTACTATATATTGACCAATATGAACTACTATGAACCAAGATTAACCCCAGTTTTCTTGGGTGAATCCTGACCTTTTTTTCGGCAGGCCATGAAGGATCCAACCCCAGGCGCTGATGGAGGAATGTTTGGCGGCGATTTTTCATCCGAAAATGGCCATGGAATGGAACTTAATGGTCTGAGATTCACATGGCATGGAAGTCTTACCCTGAGCAATGGCCAAAATTTGCGATGCGTGTCGTGTTTCTTTTGGGAACTCCTTGCCTTCCAAAGCGAGTTCTGTCAAATCGGAAGGAGAGCTACCAGTCTTTCTCTGGCACCATTCAGTGCACAGTTTCTCAAGAACTGGAGACATTGCTGGGTATGATCAATCAATTTGCTTAAGTACTGTATGACACTGTATGACCATGACCAAAAAGATCGGGGCTTGACGTAATTTATATTAATTTATGTCAATGTCTATCGCACTGTGGCTTGAATCCGAATCAGAATTCCCAGTTATCCCAGTTCATGGAGGCTCCTCCTTGCAATGTTGGACATTGCATTTACATAGTGGCTAATGTTAGTAAAGCCATGTCATAAACCACCCATATGGATTGATGGTTTAAACCAACTATTTAATTATTTATGTTAAATTTGGGGATGGTTTACGGTTTACTACTTCTTTACTAACATTGGCAAGTTTCATTTTGAGATTATGTGTCCATCTCCACTTATGATCATGGCGTGAATTGAAGCAGCCCGCGGCCGCTGCAGGTACCATTCACAAGGCTCCGCCCTTGTCAATCACACCGCCCATGCCCATGGTCCCTGCAGCCCAGGGTGGTGCTTCAAATATGGGGGTTTCTTGAAATGGGGGATCCCCTTAAAATAATGTGTTTCAATACGAAAATGTCTAGCTTTAGGATGATTTGGGGGTGCCCGCACTTAGGAAACCTCCATATTAGGGGATGGGCCAACGCAATACCAATGTCCTGGAAGAGACCAGTCGGTCAGTCGCTCCATCTTCCCAGATTAGTGTCTGTCTGAAAATGGGGTATCTCTTCAAATGGTCAGTAAAAAGTGAGGAAAATGATGACTATTCATTCATGGGGATACTCCCATTGGATCCCATCAACTGTGCCATGGCCAAAACTGGGGGTAAATGATGTTAGATTGCCATAAATTGCCAGTATTTGGGGATGGTCATCCAATGCCATCAATCCACATTTTCCAAAAAAAACATGACGGGAATGATATCCCCAGCATTCCCAGCAGCTGTGATCCCGGTGCCAAGGCCTTCTCGCGGCTGCCAGGTGGGGATGGTACTGTATCAGTGAACTGTTGAACTGACCCATTTCCAAGTCTACAATTCAAGATTTCATATGGCAAGCCATATTTCTAGGTAGCATTACCTGAATATAGTTCTCAACTACAGCAACTGGACTATAGGTAATCCATATTGCAGGCAGGCGGATCAAAGGAAGAAATATGTGCCGCTGTGGATGCACCATTGAAATTTCTAGGCGATGCTATCACATTTAAAGCAAGTACCCCTGTGAAGATTGCAAAGGGTTTGCAAACTGTATGTGGTTGACACGGAGCGTGCATGCTGAGACCAGCGGTCAATTATTCAGAAGTGTCAGCTGGGTGAATGGAGCGAGCGCTGTGTGCAATTGGCCGATGGCAAGCTTGAATTAGATGATTGTGACAGTATATATAAAGGTCAACTATATCGTACTTTCAAGTAATACTTAGATGTATTATTAGCAGAATTTACAGAATCGTATATCGGTATATCCGACTAGTTTTTGTAATTAACCAATTTGTTTTCCCATATTTTCCCCAACATTTCTCATATCATTTTGTGCATGTGGTTCCCATGATTTCCACGAACAATTTCTCTAATCCCCAGGCGCGGGCTCTCCATTGCTGCCGTATCGCCCCGTGACCCCTCCAGTTTGGGAAGCCCAACGGGACCCCACGAGTGTTGAGTATGGACTATATATATATAATATGAATATTTGGATTGTAAACCTGGGATTATATGAAGGGTTACTATTCAAGTCTATATGCTGTATATATAGTATATGGTATAGTGTACATGTATATATATATATATCAATAATATAGTGATATAGCCCAGTTGCCCAGTTCATGTATGGGTTTTTTACATATGGGTCCTGGATTATAATCCACGGATCCGATTCTCAGTGATATTGTTCATTTATGTTACATGTCTATTGTGTGGATGATTATCTATGTTTATCTGATCATGGTTTTATCAATAAGTGAATTTACAATCCACTCTCACCTCATGTCAGCGTATTTCCAGCTGGGATTTTCTGGATATGGAGCCATGGGCGCAGGGCAATTCGATCAACCAACGACCGGGAAGAAAGAAATAGTGGGGATGTGAACGATTATCATCATGTTTCCCCTTTAAGTGGCCATTTTGGTTGCTGGTGTATCATGGTATATCCATTTTCAAACACATATATACATATACACATAATATATATATATATATATATACATATACACATAATATATATATATATATGTATATATGTATATATATATATGTATATATATATATGTATATATATATATGTATATATATATGTACATATATATGTAATGTAATGGAATGTAAATGTAAATGTAAATGTAAATGCAAATGTAAATGTAAATGTAAATAAATGTAAATGTAAATGTAAATGTAATGTAAATGTAAATGTAATGTAATGTATGGTATGTAAGTATGATATTATATATATAGAGTATACTTCAAGTGACTTCGTCAACAGGGATGGATTGTTTGGTCTCCTGAAATGGGCTCGACCGAAACGTCAGGTATGGACTGGGGATCCATATGATTTCCCTGACGACTGGGGGACCATCGAGAAATGACCGTATTTCATATGGGTGAAGTAGTAAGCTGCAGCCAGATACTAGGAGAATTAGGAGGTTCACTGCGGTTCACTCTCAAATCTCTCCTACCCTCTGGTAAACTAACATAACTATGGAAAATCACAATTTTTAATGGGTAAATCCACTATAAATGGCAATTTTCAATAGTTTACCAGAGGGTAATTCAAAAGATGCCCATGGAAAATTCCAATGCCCATTGCAATTCATATCAATTTATGGTACCGCCCCTAAAGATCCGATCTGGAAAAAGAAGGCGTCGGAAGATGCGTTTGCAAAAAATGCTGAAAATGCCCTACCCTACTTTGTGTTTTTTGTTGAATCATGTTAGATCTGAACAGTTACATATCTATAGTATGTATATTATGTATAATATGTCTGTATATGATATATAGATGTGTGTGTACACAGCGTATCCTCAGGTCCATGGAGTATCCCAAATCAAAATCTTCAGCTTGCATCATGATGTTTCCTGGCCGCTTGTCGTTTCAGCATTGGCCCAACACGTCCCTTTTTCAGAGCCGCGCGCCGCCTGTGCCTTGGCAACTTCTGGATCATTGAACTCCCCCGATTCCTGGGTTCTCCAATTTCTGGATTAAAAATCCACAAACATCTGCTGCAGGGTGACCCTCCAGGAACCATTATCCCCGTCTACCGCCGCGAAAGGAACGATTTTCGATGGCCAAGAGGAGCTCCGCACTGTCTTTGCTGTTGGTGCCTTGGCCCAGGAACGATAGCATGCGCCAGGATGACCCACCCCATGTGCTTTTGTCAAATGGAAGTGTCCTAAAATGAGGGGTACACCAACATCCAGATTTGGTTATTATCAATGGGAACATATTTTGGAAAACCTCCGAATGACCATATGAAATGAGATCCAGTTATTGCAAGTTAGAAAGATCCCCAGTTGTTGTTCGACGAGTTCTTTCTTTGGGTTAAATTTAAGCCTTACAATTGCTGGGATGCGCATTCAAGTGGGTAGAGTATGTCACAAAATAAAGTCGTGAAAGTGATTGAACGTGTACACGAGATAGATGATGGAAACATTCAATTTTCGGAGTCTCAAACACGTGGCTTATTTCAGGAGTGCGAACGACGATTGTAAGTTTCCCAGATGGGGATGGAACATAGCCCTAAACGAACATGGCAATTGAACGTTGCCCCATTGCTCAAATAAGTGTGTATAGTCTCTAGATAATCATGTATATATATATATATATATTTGTAAATACATATATACATATATATCACATCCCTTAGGGTGTTGGTCACTCTTCAACTGCCTGCTTTTACGCACATTTGAAACTCCTAAAACAACAGTAGAAGAGCGCCCCCCCCACTCCAATTTCCACAGCCGGTCTGGTGCAATGGAACCAAAGAAATTTGCTGTTCATTAACATAATATTATACATACCTCTGGTAATCAAACATGGCAAGCAAAAATATCTTATATACTATAAATGAAGGTCTAAATTGGAACATGATCTATCAATCCTTTTCAATTGCCATGTTTGATTACCGGAGGGCATATGTATGTATATATATATACACAGATTATATACATTATCTATCATTATCTGACTTGTTCTCCATGGTATTCCCATTTTCTCACCATGCTTCAACCCGGCCGCAATTCGAGGCCTTGGGCCTTTTTTACGGCCTCCTGTCCCGTGCCTTTGTGTCCAGCGTGTCTGGAGGGCGCACAAGCCACTCTGCACTCCGCGCAGGCCTTCTCAGGGGGCTGATGTTACTTGGGCGTAACCATGGTGAACTAAACCCCCATAAGTTGGGACATAAAGCCAACTTACTATGTCAACTTACTATGTTGTTATCCCCACTTACAACTGGAACTGTGCTTCTAAACTGGGAAGCTGCAGAAAATTGTAAGATATGGTCAGACACGCAACAATTATATCCACAACCGGGGAAACTCATCATTTTGTCATAATTTTGCCTCCTTATTTACCCATGCAGTTTCTCCCCCTCGTCCTTGGAGTGTTACTGATCCTCTTTTGTCGGTCTTCAAGGGTGTTTCGTCAATGAATTCTCCGACATTCTACCGTCAACGTCCATCAATCTTCAATGACTTGAACTAATCAACCAATGATATTTTTTTTGATCATCATTTCTCATGGCGATTCCCCAGTTGTTTCACATTCATTTTTATTTCCTCCGCCGCATTTTTTGGCATTATGCGTCCAATTTCTCCCATAGTTCTGTCGTCTCCATCGTCAATGGCCCATGATTGCATACCCGAAAAAACGAATTCCATTCATGATGATTTCACATAATGTCATATTTCCAACATTTTCCGAGTAATTATCTGGTTGGTGGTTTGGAACATTTTTTATTTTCCATAATATATGGGATAACCCTTCCCATTGACGAACTCATATTTTTCAAGATGGTTAAAACCACCAACCAGATAGTCATTCAACATTAATAACCATTATATAATAACCATTAATAACCATTAATAACCATTAATAACCATTAGTAACCATTAATAACCATTAATAACCATTAATAACCATTAATAACCATTAATAACCATTAATAACCATTGATAGCCATTAATAACCATTAATAACCATATATCTATTGTTATTGTTATCTATATAGTCCATATGGTTAATTAGCCTTTCACAAAAACCATCCATGTCCAGCGCAGGTGGCGTCAGCGTTCCCACCGGCCTGGTTTGGCCTTCTGCGGAAGCGGAAGAGAAGCTGCGGGAGGCCGGGGCCGTTGGGGTCCGGAGCGGCTTCATCGAATGATTTATAACTATTTATATAGTATGGTAATGTATGGTTAACTATATTATATATGTCATATTATTGTCATATATTCAGATATTTTGATATGTAACATTAGGTATTTTCCATGTTTATCTTAAACTGTTTTGTGTTTTTTTGGTTCAATTTGTTGTTTCACATTTGTCGGAATTGGGAAATTTCCAACATACAGTAGATAATGCTGTATAATATTGTATTGTGCGTATACGTGTACATATATATATATATACACAAGTGAATACATTATTTATAGATGTGGTATATTATATACAGTAGATACATGTTTGTTTCATCCCTACAAGCAAATTGAATATATAGATATAGTGTATGCACAATATTGATATATATATATATATACACATTGCATGTTATCTTCTACTTACTATGTACATATGTGTGCACATATATACAGATCATATATATATATGTATATATATAATATTATAGAGTGCGAATGGTGGGATGTTTCGGTGATGGGTCAAAAGCTATTCTCCACATGGACTTGTCATGTTTCTGCCATAGAACATATCCATGGGGAAACATCCAATGATGGGACAATCCGACCAAACTCTTGGGGTTTCCCTATGGGACTATGGAAGTGCGTGGCAAGGATTCCATCAGGGTCAAAAATTGCATGAACTGAGCATTCCTATTGTTCCTAGAAATATGGTAATTTGTTGCAATTCGATGGTTTACCTATTAAACATTGTGATTTCTTATCGCAATGTCGGATTACCAGAGGGCACATCACATTTATCACAGTGAATCCCCATATATATATACAGTACACCATTGAATCAGCAGTTTCTGAAAAGTTCCATTGATATCCCATCAAATGAACGCTTGGATTTCCACCACACATCCAGCATTTCGGCTGCGGGTTCCCGCATCGAAGAGGTGGATGGCATCAAGCTCTACCCGACCCATGCTTGGAAGGATGACATGGATCCCATCTTGGAAGCCAGCGGCAAGATGGAGGAGCCTAGATTTTCGCCGAACCAGACCGAAAATCCATGGGAAATCTTTGATAAACAGGTGGCTTTTAGTATGTTTTGACGAGAAAAAAAAAGATATGTGAGGATTTTCATGATTTTCCAGTGCCATGCATGCACCTTGCAGAATGATGAGATATCATTCTGTATGGCTGTAGGCGGAGGCAGACCAAATTGAAGAGTCTGCATAGGGGGATCCCTCTTAATTATCCCTTTTGGGGGTGCAGTTGGCTTTAGACTTTAGACATATGGGGATGGGTCAAAACCCTGGTACCTAGTGAACCCCAAAATAGCTGGTAAATGGATGTTCATCCCACTAAAAATGTATCTATAGGTATTGACCCATACCCATATGTATCACTAGAGTTATGTTATAACCATCACAAGTTCGGATACACATAGCCGCTCTGACTGTAGCTATAGACCCACTTGAATTTGTTCGAATCTCATTGGATGAACAGGACACTCCAGTGATTGTGGGCGTGGCAGCAGATTCCGGCTGCGGAAAGCACGACGGCCCAACAGCTGGGGTGGTGCTTGAAAAGGGGCTTTCCTATGGTGAATCCCATGGTTTTCTGCTTGTAGTTGGTGGTTATTGATAATTAATCATCTCAATTATATATCCAAATAATCCAAGTGATTGATACTTCTTGGTGATGTTTAATGGACACACCCATTTTTTTGGGGGTACCCTAGTTTCAAGAACTACTCAAAGTGCGGGAACCTGTTGAGAGATCCGCAGATGAGCTCCGCACCTGGTAGGAAACAGTACCTGAAAGCAGCCGTTTCAGCACAAATAGCAAGCACTGCAACAGAATGATTTTCATGATATCAGTTATATGTTTGATAGATCAACTCTTCTTACTTTTTTTTTTTACCTCAGCTTCTATTGGTGTACAGAAGACTTGTTAAGCTCATCACCAGCACTTTTTTTTAAGAACATGAATCATCATTTTGGTCCATGGATTATTTCCCATGATATCCTATTATGTCCAATTATATGCCATTATTGTCCCATTCCCCTGGCTTGTTTAAGGACTTTTTGAATGTTCCATTGGCTAATCCACATTTATTGTGGGGAATTTACTGGGAATGTTTCTCATTTCCTTTATGACCTCCTCAACAAATCCAAGACTAAATTCCGTTGCCTTCCATTTGAACCTCTTATATATATATATATCCCATTGTATTTTCCCAACATGGCCCAATATTCGGTAGTGAATCCGCCATTGAATCATACATATTACTCATGGATATTTTATCGCATGATTGTACCGACTAAGATATGTTTCTTTAGTACAATTGTACCCCATATGATTGAGGTACCAGTAACCAGCACATTTTAATGTCCAGCTTGGATGTCTCAACAGTTTTAATCATGTATATTATATATAATACTTTACTCCATACTCTGTACCTATCCTTAAATATCCTGTACTCATCCAATACGGTCCACGCATGGAATACTGTATTCACCAAGATTTACCATAGATCAAATCACCTATGAATTTGAATCCTCTGATCCCCTAGGAATTAATCCCTATCAATCCCGCAACTGATTCGATTGAGTCCCTATTCGTGAAAATTAATCCCCGGAGCAACACAAGTCCCGCAATCAAAGGATATAGCAATCCCAAGGAAGAACCTATTGTAGAACTAACTGTATACTGTATACAATATGTTTTATATCCTTGGGATTAATGGAGCTACTCTTGGAATTATGTTATAATAGTCATTCTTACAACTATAGTATAATGGTTATGTTGATAATAGTTGTGTCAGTTGTTCTTATTCATATTTGTACTAGTTTTATATCCCTACTCTGCACTCCATGATTCATAAATACTATGGAGATATCAATAGCTATGTTTCCATCAATGTACATTAGCATACATTAGCTATACTAACTACATAATGATGTGCAGCATACATAGCATTATATAACTATATTTCCATTCATATCCTTTTATTATCCCCAGATCTTGCCCTGGTACTGATGGTATGTATATATATATACTATATATACACCTGTAAGATGTCGCTGTGAAGTAAAGCACCGTGGCTACTTAACAACTATATATCCATATAAATCTCATGGACATGTTAGTCCATGATATCCATGATATCCACTAATAACTATATCTCCGTTCAAGATATCCCTGTATCATTAACTGTATATACATGTCATGTTTGTTATATATTGGATTAAATAAAATTTATCATAACAGTATGAACCCTATAATTATTACGCAATATAGAATTAAGCATCCAGCATATCCCTATGATGATTAAATGTTAGAGAGTTATCTGTCAATGACCGGTATATAAAAGGTATACGTATTTATATGATGCATAAATAATTGATGAACTTTATTTTTATACAATATACATTTTCCTATTGTATGATCGTTATAAGCATCAATTTGATTATTTTTTTATGATGACATATGGGATTAACATGTTTAATAACCAATCTTGTATATCATAATAGCTACCATAAGATTAATATCCATATGTCCATATTTGTACTTGGCAGTGACTTGGGGATGTTCTTTTGTAGGACACCTCCCAAAAAAAATAGTTCAGTAATCCCATATCACTTAATATAACTGTAGTTAATCAGTTAATCCCACATATATAATATCATATAAGTATAGTCTAGTGAATTAATCCATCAACAACCTCCACAGTTACCATCTGGTTATTTAACATAGCCATGGAAAATCACCATGCTATTAATAGGTAAACCATCTATTTCTATGGGCCATCTATACCATGGCTATGTTAGTCATAATCAGAGGGTAATCATATTAAATCCAAATCAACACCCTGAGGGACCTGGCTCCAAGGTCCACCTTCCTTCGTCGCATCCTTGGTGCACTGGGCACGGAGGTCAAGCCTGGGTGCCGCGGCGGAGAATTCGGGGGAAATCATGGGGATCTATTGAAATACTGAATATATATATAATATATACATACATATATACTATATATATAGATACTATATATATATTGTATATAAATGTACAGAATGTATTTACAACTAAGAACTTGGAGATGGATTAGTGTAAAGAAGAAGGCATCACTCCAAATTTGTGGCAATCTTAATGTATTTTGGATAAAATGATGACACACCATTGGATTTGAGTACAGTACGCCGTTTCTGGACAAACCCAATTTAGATAATCCGTATAGATATTCAGTCTATGCATCACTTCTTAGGGGATCCACGATGGGTTTCGACATCGACTGGTATGTTAATTCAGTGGAAGGTAAAAGAGGATGTGTTGGTGTATATTGGTTTAAGATAGTTCACTGATTTCATGTACCCTGTATTTTCGATTGAAGTGAAACTTTACTCTGCATCGTGGATACCTAAAGTATAAGTGTCCCATACTTGGGGGTACAACGTCCCGTCCATGTCAGGGGATTGATGTCAGGAACCAGCGGCCCTCGAGGCCTCAAAATAACAGAGATGATCTTATTCAAACACAATGTCACAATGATCCAATGCTGTGGTTGTTTTGTGTGAGAAGTTTTGGACAAACTTGGGGCTTCCAGTCCCAGGTTTGTTTCTAAACATCAGTTGTTTTGTTGAAGGAAAGGAATCTCCCACTGCAGGCGCTACTGGGTCCGGAACTTTGACCTGTCCTCTGCCACAAGCGATAGAACTACAACCAAAGATTACACACATTATCAGTGGTCGTGGCTATATGTCATATATGTCAATCAGTGGTGATATGTTATATATGTCCAGTGGTAAGCTGCTATATGTCATATATGTCCATACCATTATATAAAGATATGAACATACATCAAAAAGAGGTTTGCTTTTGACACTTTCCCATGACCTCATCGAATCTTTCGTCCAGTGGTCGTTAAGGCACACCGCCATCGGTGACATGATGACCGTCATCTGCCTGGATGACTATCACACCAACGACCGCGCCGGGCGCAAGGCGGTGCAAGGAGGATACCATTGGATACCCCAAAATCCAAGCAGAAAGTGACCATGAACAAAGAAATTTGGTAGCCGAATTTCAGACCCACATTGAGACTGAATGTTGATGAACCGTGGATATGCATTGTTCGAAAAGGTCAGGTAGGGTTATTTGTCGGAGTTACATAAATGTATATATATATATATATTATATATATACAGGTTGCCCATAAACATGGCCCGATTTATGATATCTTAAGTTAATTGGACGTGGGTGTGTTGGGAAGCAGGGGTTTTTGATCCAAAAAGCTTAAGGCACCTCAGTCCACTCAATCCGCAAAATATCTTGCAAACATGAAGCATTCAGCCGCAGTGGCAACTTGTCAATGAGTCTGAAAAAATCATTGCCAACAAACTTGCAAAGAATGGCATCTACACCATGACCTGAAAGAGAGGCGATACTGTGATATAACATGATATAACTCCCCGCTTAGTATTGGATTTGTGTTTAATTCAGGTCTTATACGGTCCCATATGGGGGAATCGATAAGGCGATGGGTATTTTTCCTACTTCGGGGTGCATCCCAGTTAGTGATGACTATCCCAGTTAGTAACTAGGTAATAAATATCCCAACTAGTAAGCAATAACTATATATACATATACGTATATATGCATATATATATGCATATATGTATGTATATATATATATATGCATATATGTATATGATATATATATATGCATATAAACACTGTAAGCCAGATTTATCACCAGTTCTACATGCTTGATATGGAGAGCGACTGGTGCGTTCACCAGTTTCCAGGCCACTGGTCTTACTGCGCTGGATGCCCGGGAGAACGACTTCGATCTGATGGGCGTGCAGATGGAGGCGCTGAAAACAGGCGCTGCGGTTGACGTGAGATGATGACCGTAAAATGGATGGCCATCTCCCAATCCATTTTTGGGTAGTGAAACTTGTATCATTTTTGAGTATAAAGATGTTATCCAAATATTGGATAATATTAGTACTTTCACTACCATTGAAGTCACTACGCCATGTTTGAATATGTTGGATAGTTTTGCCCAACGGCAACTTGGGATGCGATGAAGAAATACCTCGGTGTAGCGATTGGGGAATCCCCTTGATGATCCCCCAATCCACACAATTTTGAGTGGAGAGAAAATTAGCGAAAGAAAACACATGCCCATGTTGCGAAGAAGATTCTGTTAATTATATTTAATGATATTTATAATTATGTTTATACATGATACATGTTAAACCATAGGATAGAATCGGATCGACCGGTGGCCATCTCCCAGTGGTTTCACCATAAATTCGAGACCACCTTGTTTCACCGCTGGCAGGCAAGGCGGTGTACAAGCCCATCTACAACCACGACACCGGCAACAAGGACGGCACTGCGATGCCGTTTAAGCCATGGTGAAACGGAAAAAAACTGCAGATGTCGAAATTTGGTACCATCTGGTTATTTAACATAGCCATGGAAAATGACCATTTTTAATAGGTAAACCATCTATAAATGGGCCATTTCCCATGGCTATGTTAAATAACCAGAGGGTACCTGAGAATTTGGGGGGAACACCGGAAAAGCGACATTTATCCACTGGCGAATCATCCTTTTCGCATGGATTTAGTTAATTTTATTTATTGGTTCTTTGGAGATTTTGTACCCATTTTCAAAGACACCCATATGGCTAGCTGAATGACTCCACAGTGCTTCGACCCCAAGAAACAAAAATAGAGTAGCTGCTAAAGCCCCAAAGGTTGATGATTATGGGATTGTATTACCCATATTACCCCATATAATCCACATATATATAATATATATATATATATTAAGTATATATCCATATATATATATATATACACCATATATTGGGGTTTGCCATACTCATGTGTTGTTTTTCTGGATCTGACCAAAACTAGACCGTTTTTGCAGTGTTCTGAGCTGATTTCTTAACCCCATGGGAACACGGCCCCCACCATTTTAGCTACTGCAATACTTGCTTCGAAATTGGCTTAAATCATGGCTACTGAAAACAACATGAAAAAAACAACATCCCCCCCAAAAAAGCGTACATCATCCTTTTTCCATGGCCACTTCATATTTTTCATGGTCACTTCACTCCATAAATATCGCCACATTTTTAAAAAGGTCACCTCGGTGAGGACACTCCTGAGTTGATCGAGCCCAACAAGATCATGGTCTTTGAAGGACTCTTGGCTTCGGTGACCAGGTCGATAGCATTTTGGAAGGCTACCGGAGTTTTCCGGTGGGTTGGTCAAACATGGTCAAATCCCATTATTTCATAGATTTTAATAGTGATGCCTATCACTGTTTGGCATTTTTTTCAGATGCCAACAGACGTCCAACTTTGATAAATGGCTGGAAAATCTAGATCTGATAGCAATATGTGCCAGCATACGGATGAGAAAAAAATACGTGACCATTTGGCAAAAAAGAACGTTGCAGCATCATGTTAATTTGTTCAGGTTTTTGATGATGCCATCTTGTTCAAATTTAGTTTGTTCCAAGATTTTCAACATGTGGCCGCACCCGAACCCGTTTCTCCTTTCGTCTGAAAGATTTGACGAAATTGGGATCAATCAGCCTCCATTTCCTAAGCAAAGATCTTGATCGTGTTCTAGTGCTTTCAAAGATGTTGATGTTCATCCGTATTGGAAAGGTTATTTGCCATTTAGTATACATGATTGGGGCGAGCAGCTCAACCATCAGTCAGGGGTTCTGTACGCATGATAAGTGATGGCACATGACTACTAATTTTAACCTTTGGTGAACAAAACAGCACCATGGGACAATAGCAAAAAATAGAATCATGATTACATCACAGGAACATCATTTATTCAAAATTTGGGTAAGCCAACAAATTCTGGTATCAACCAACAATGATTGAATTGTACCATATCTATGCCTTCCTTCAAACTATTCATTTGGGTGGTCCCAAGCATTGGAGGTGTTTGGTATATTTTATATAACATATATGTGCTATATTTTGCTACTATATATTACCATTCCGCATGGGATATCACTAGCATCACCATGCAAAGCCCCTGTTTGATGGTTAACCTTCCCTGTTGAGGGTAAATCACCATTCATTCCCCATTTCAGCTGGCTATTTCAACACTTTCCCACCAAATTCCATGGTAATTTTGTCTATGCTCAGGGATTCCAAGCTAGGTCAATCACTGGTCAACCACTTTTTTGGTGGATATATATATACACAGTATATCTATCTATCTATCTATCTTTCTATCTTTCTTTCTTCCTTTCTTTCTTTCTTTCTTTCTTTCTATATATTTGAGTTTGCCTTACCCAATCGAAAACTGACACGGCCCACTGGGGGCCCAAGGATTGCACCCCATCTACGATGAGAAGGCATTGTTTTTGCTGTTGAAACCTGTACGAGGTGGTGCCAAGGTGGGTCTAGGGTTTATAGTGACTAATAGATACTATATAATGGTTATATTTATAGTATCTAATTGGTATCTAATTATTGGTATCTAATTGGTACCTAATTGGTATCTAATTGGTATCTAATTGGTATCTAATTGGTATCTAATTGGTATCTAATTGGTATCTAATTGGTATCTAATTGGTATCTAATTGGTATCTAATGGTGATTAGATACTCATAGACATCTAACTAATAATTAGATACTAATGGTGATTAGATACTAAAAGATACTAATGGTGACTATAGGGTTTATAACTAGTGACTAGTGATTAGAAATCTAGTTGGGATTATAAAACAACTTAGAACTAGGGGGCACCAGCCTGTAACTGTAGGTTGATGATTGATGTGTTTTTTTGACAAAATGGGTGTGTATGAACATTTAGGGGGCACCCCAATTCCATCCACTGATTCAGCACGAAAATTGCCATATCCACAAAACATAAATTGGTGGGTACCCCGTTCGTGACAAACCAATTTGTTTGCCATCATGATGGATTTATCAAAATGCCAGCCATGTGTGTATTTGTATTGGCAAAATTGGAAGTCAGCGGTCAGATACATAGCAGAGCCCATGACCAGTTTAGTACTTTGGGCCTCCAGTTCTTGGCGTTCGAAGATAGTCCCAGTACCGAAAGAATGGCACAAGAGAACTTATCTAAGCCGGCACTTGAAATCCCCGCATTTATAGATACTAAGATATACTACAATACAGGAGTCTTATTTTCCCCCCGTTGAACATGGGGAATTCTTTGGTTTATCAGGAGACCCTGACAAGGCTCGATCGCAGTTGGATTTGGCCATCTACATTGACATCGTGTCACTGGGCATGCACTGCGCGCAAGTCAGCTGCTGTATAGCCTAACTTACCCTCTGGTAAACTAACGTAACTATGGAAAATCACAATTTTTAATGGGAAAATCCACTATTTCTATGCCCATTTTCAATAGCTATGTTAAATGCCCAGAGGGTACCTTCCAACTAAGATAGTTGTGGAAACCCAGGGTTTTTCGTTGGAAAGGATCTACATTCTTTGCATATCGATGTTGGTTTACTGGAGGGCAGTCCCTGAACTGCCAGGCATTTTTTTTTATGGGCTAACCCCAGCAAAAGTCAATAAACATCATCTCATTTTCGGAATAAATTCTTGACATAATAGGAGAATCATGTGGGTATGGGTGAAAATCCTGTTATCTTGCTGAACATGAAGATAGGCGGTAACTGGATGTTCACCTTCCGAAGTATAGGTATTACAAGTTTTGAACCAATACCTATAATACGGTATGTGTTAAAAGCACATCATCATATTTTCTTTTGTATACCTCATGACTCAACCCCATCAATATATATATGATATATATAATATAATATACATATAATATATAATATATATAGAATATAATCTATATATAATATGTATAATACATACATACATATATATATATATATGTATATAATAATATATATATATAATAGAATAGAATAGAATATAATATAATATAATACAATATAATATAATATAATATAATATAATATATATATATATAATATACAATATCATAAATGTATATATATATATATATTATACGAATAAGTCCACCATAAGGCCAAGAATTATAGTTTCCGCCTGGTAATTTAATATAGCTATGGAACATGGTCATTTAGTTTGTCGATGTACATAACTGCATAAAAATACAGATTTTTCCATAGCAAACGGTTGGTTTACCAGAGGCTAGATCCCATTTATCCGATTAAATCACCAGTTTCTGTGGACGGGGGGGGCCACTTCCCTCTCAGGAACGACGTGAAGTTTGCCTGGAAGGTGCAACGTGACGTGGCAGAGCGCGGCTGGACTGAGGAGCAGGTGCGAAGTCGATGGAAGTGGTGATTCGTAACCATAGATGATTAGAAATGATGAGTCACTATTAGCAATGGTAACTAATCGTTTTTACCTTCTTGTTCATGATGATTAATGATTTGTCATCAGATAAATTACTGTTGGGAACTATAGATGATTAGGAATGATCAGTAACAATGATGAGAAACTCTCTATGAATGATTAGTCACTATTAGTCCACTAATGAAACATGCAACCCCCACAAGATAACAGTTGCATACAGTTACTATATAGACTATAAGGCAAAATTTACCATGGCAAATTAAACCATTCATGGCGTTTCCGTGGCACGTTTCCAGGTCCGAGAGGACATTGAGAAGCGCTTGCCGGACTTCTCGAAGTACGTGGACCCGCAGAAGGCCTGGTTCGCCATGGGGGTACCCCAATAGCTGGATGGTTTCATGCAAAACACCCCAAAATGGATGACTGGTGGTACACCCATGACTTAGGAAACCTCCAAATATGGCTGAAATGCATGGGAAATGCCCGAAGTAAAATGGACGTTGAAATATGGGATGAACTGGGAAAATCATCGAAGTATAGACTCCAGTAAACCAATATAATTGCCAATATAGCTATGGTTTAGATGGCCCAGTTGTGGATATTTGCCTCTGAAAAATAGTGATTTTTCCATAGCTGTGTTAGTTTGCCAGAGGGAATCCAGAATTGCCAACTTAATGGGGAAAATGGTGACATTCATTGATTGTAGTAACACGCAAAAAACATGACTTTAACTTTCCTATCTTTTTGTGGGGTACTATAATTCCGCAGGGGTACTAGTATCTGATCAGAATGACCGTATGATTCCAAACTTGCCATTGAAATGGGACATGTCATGATAATCTGATGATCCATTATATAGACGTGGGGACACGCATGGGTACCATCATTTTCCAGACCTTCGCTTGGTGAATGGTTGGTGCACCAAGGTTTGGACCAAGGATGGCTAATGGATGATTAACATGTTGCCTTTTTCGTCCCTTGAAGAAACATGAACACGTTACGTTTAAGAGTCAACTTTGTATTGGTGGTCTAGTATTAACTTCTCTGTTGCTATGGATGTGTATTTTTTTTTGGCAGGCTATCCAGGATTGGCAATGATATGGAGTTGTTGGATGCTTAGAATACCGATATTTGGTAATCAAACATGGCTAGCTGGGAAATCCCCGAACTAGCCATGCAGGCAGGTGGGAAACTCCTCCAACTGGAAGATTTTCCGGCCAGCCATGAAGCTGATTGTTGGGTATGTCGCTTCCGGCAAGCGCAAGCGCGGTGAAACTTTGAGATTCAACGAGGGCCATCCTGTTGGGTGCAGCGACTGAAGATATCATGGCTGCGACGGACGATTGATTTTTGCAGATGCCCATGGCTTTTGTTGATCGAGATCCACGATTTTCCTGACAGCAATGGATTGGTTTGAGGGAAGGAGCATTACAGGCAACAGTACTTTCTCCAAATGTTAGGGTGTCCTGTCTTATTAATGTTCCCTTCAACCATCTTCAACCAATTTAGGGAACTGACTGAGCCAACATTTTTATTCCATGGCATTATTCTAAGAGTGCCTGAACAGCCACTATCACCTATTTGTTTTTTGTTTTTGGACGATTGCCTTTTTTCCCGTTAGTTACGCTTTTTGATGTTTTGCGGGGTGTGACTGTGTGACTGTCCCACAAATGGCGGTACGGGTTCTCATGTGGTTAACTTCCATATTCTAGGTATGAGGATCCCCCAAGAAAAGATCGAAACCGTATTTCCAGGATGGTAGTTCGAGGATGTTTTCCTCTAATTCCATGTTTCCAACGTTTCCATGTTTTGTGTGTTTCCTGCTTTTTCCCATTTGTTTCCCTAATCTTTAGACGGGGATTCCATGGCTTTTGACCCATCCCGATTTTCCCGTGAGATCAACATAGATCAGCTACCGTCTGACGGTGAAAAAGCAGCATGTCAGGCCGATGCCGATGTGATCTTGCGTGCCGAGCTTATGGGATGAAGAGCAAGTTGTTTTTTTGCACGGGTTTTCCATATTAGAAGGTTTCCTATGGGGTCCCCCCAAATCATTCAAGTCCGACCATCTTGTTGAAACGGCATGGGTTTTCGGGATTCCCCGATGTTCAGAACCCCCCCATATGAATGGGATGATGAGTTCATACGTCATGGATTAAGGTATATGAATGTATATGATAGATTTCATCGGGGTAAATAGTGGTAGTGCCAACCCAAAGAACACCCGAACACTTCAACTGTAGATGACATGTGAACTGTTTTCCCAGCTTGCATCATGCCCAGGGTATAGATACACGTAGACAGAGATAGATGGATGGATGGATAGATAGATAGATAGATAGATAGATAGATAATGATAGATAGATGGATATGCAACCTGTGCCTAACATGATAGGACAAGCCAGAGGTGGCTACTCGAATCAAGTTTTTGCTTCGAACCAGACATGCATAATTAATTATATGGTTGCATATTTCCGGGCGCCAAGTATTGACCCTGATGAGATAATGATCATATATGATCATTATCACCCAGCAGCAAGTTTCGAGTCATCTTTGTTCATGCGCCAACAAGAAGACACTTTGATCATCAGCTGACCCGCTGCTGACCCCTGAGGTTACGAGCCTTCGGATCAGGGCCTGCCTTACCTGAAGGCAATTTTGTTGTCAAGTTTCCGGGGCAGATCTGCCAGAGAATGGCAGGTAAAAAAAAACGTCACCCATCGGAGATGTCAGATCCTTCGCAAAAAGAACGTCCCAAGTTGTTCTTTCCCTCCAAATGATGAAGTAGTTGCTTCACCCTGAAACTTCGACGCTGGTGCAGGTGAAGTTGATCCAGAAGAAGGAGAAAGTCTGATCTGAGTCCGTTGAGAAAGTTGTGCTCATGAACGGAAAGTTGTCACTCACGGAAGTGAGTAGATGGATCATCCCTAGGTTATGTTATCCCCAAAGACTCCCCATATCAAAGTCACAACCAGGATAGTAAATATGATGATGATGATGATGATGATGATGATGATGATGATGATGACACTGGTGGTGATGATGATGATGACGATGATGATGATGATTATGATGATGATTATGATGATGATGATGATTTTGCTGGTGGTGATGATGATGATTGATGATGATGATGATGATGATGATGATGACGAGGATGATGATGATGATGATGATGATGATGACGAGGATGATGATGATGATGATGATGATGATGATGATGACGAGGATGATGATGATGATGATGATGATGATGATGATGACGAGGATGATGTTGATGATGATGATGATGATGATGATGACGAGGATGATGATGATGATGATGATGATGATGGCGAGGATGATGATGATGATGATGATGGTGTTGCTGGTGGTGATGATGATAATAGAAACCTCGCCATCAATTGGCATCGTGGCTGGGGGGATGGCCAATCACCCTCTTCATTATGATCAAGCCACCCGCTGACTTGAGTCCATCGGATAATGGACTCATTCTGGGCGAATTGTAACGACCTCCCCGCAACCTCACCATAGATGATGGTTGGAGGGTAAGTACACCCTATTTATGCCTATTTTATGCCTATTTTGGGCTTGTGGAATGTCGCAACCTCGCCAAATTTATTGAACCATTGTACATCGTTGTATTTTGTTGTACTCCATTAACGGACTCTGTTGTTGTGAAGAGGAGGTAACCACGATGAATCCTTCACCATCCCTGAGTCCATAATTTGGTTGATCAACCAGCTATGAAAATGGGGTTGCCGGAAAATTGAAGGGAAAAAACATATAAAAAACCCTATAAATTTGATAGTTTTTCACCTGGTTCCCCTTTAAAGATGGCCATGTTGGGATATAATTTGTTGGCCATTTTCAGACACAAATGGAGATGCCATGGTTTGGAGCTCCACTACTGGAGGACGGCAAGTTCCCCATGATCACCCTGAAGAAAGACATTACACTGACCGGTAGCAAGCAACATGGCTGACGGTGAGCAGGACGTGGTTTCAGGGGGGTTCTTAAGTCATGAGGGACCCCAAGGTCACAGGGGAAACCATCGAAGTCCACTGGTTTCCGGCCAGAATCATCATCACATTGGTCATTTTCATAGGGGTATTATAGGGTAAACAAATTATATATTTATATGGCGAGCAGGTGGCACTCATGGAAGTCGAAACAAGGCAAGTTTCGGCAGAATTGGGGAACACCTGGTCCATTGGATGTTGCCAACTTGGCAGGACCAATTTACTACTGCAATACTACTAGAGTAACAAACCACCAAGTCAGTACAACTCTGTTTTGTATCTGGTGAATGACCAGTTGTTGACTCCCAATTGATCCGGATTTTGCTGGAAACCGCATCTCAAAATGGCATTTTGATGCATTTTGGAAATCAAAACTGAAGGCCGGCAGAGTCACCAGAAGTATCCTGCTGTTAGTGAACTCACTATTGTTGATCCTAGTCGTGCGCAATCTGTATATTTTGGCAGTGGGTCAAAACCAGCAACCCCAATTGTTTTTTGGGCAACATCATCCATTTACAAAATTTGAGATCACTAGGGTACCAGGGTTTTGGCCGACAGCCCATGTATAGATCCCCTGAACAACAACCAAGCCGCAATGAAGTTCGCCTTGAAGTGCTCGCTTCACTGGCAGATGGGCCGCGTAATCCCAGTTGAGGCAGTCGTATGCACTCGTAACACTCGTATTTAAGTACAAGAGAGATCAGGCGATCGCATTTATACACGTATGTATATATATATATGTATATTTGTACTTCTGAAATCTTCTGAATATCAATAATTAATACTAATATGTGATATGTGTATACACATTATATATATATGTATATATTTGTATATACCTTGCATATACTCGACCTAGGCCTGGAGCCGTGATCAAGATGTACGATGACGAGTGGTTCCCTGGGATGACCTGGTGCCGTAGGGCCAGTAGGGCCCCCCCCGGTTATGGCAGTTATGGTTGGTTTATAAACCCATCTAACTATAGTTATATGGATATGGGTCAATACCTATAGATACATTTTTAGTGGGATGAACATCCATTTACCAGCTATTTTGGGGTTCACTAGGTACCAGGGTTTTGACCAATAGCCATATATAAACCCCAGTTGAATCATATAGTTATAAACCAAGTTAGCTAACAATGGGGCCCCACCTTGTAACATGATATAAATACCTCCCATAGGGACCCCCAAATGAAGAGCGCCGATGCTCAGCCGGTGGTTCTGGGCATTGACTATTGGGGGAGGCCAACCATGCAATGTATGGGAGTCACTTTTTTCTGCACAATGGTTAAGTGGGAATATGGGACAAGAACCAAGCAATAAAAGTTACCTTGCTTCTTTGGCTAGTCGCTTGACATTTTCCAAACTGTTCATCACGAGTGAAGTGGCAACAATGAACACACACTTTTTGAGGTTTATATAATGAGAAGCTACTGGTTTTGAGTCAACGGGTCATAACAGGTCTATCATTCAGTGTGGGCCAAAACCAAGCATTTGTCATATTTTGGTGGATGGACATCCATTTTTCAGCTGCTTTGATGTTCACAGGAAGGCCCCATCCAAATAGTTCAATGCAACACCTATTTTTTGTTGGTTAAATCATGTTAAATAAGTTAGATACCAATATTCCGATGACATTACCCAGACAGAACTTTGCTTGAGGCATCACCATGGACGTTGCATGTATAGATTTTGTTTACCATACTTGTTACTTGACCTGTACCGTGTACAATGTATAATATATGTATATATATATATATGTATATAAACAAGTAGCACCACCAAGGTCACACATGATCCGATATTCCAAAGCCCAGTAGGTCCAGGATTTGCCAAACATCCACTGCAGTGCACAAGACTTGTGTCTAAAGTCAGTGATTACGTACATCTATCTATCTACGTGATGCATTGATCTTCGCTGCCTTGGTACATGTCTGCATTTCACGGATTTATTCTTTTCCTCCTTTTTTTGGGCCAATCCTAATTTTTCCATATTTTCCCATCGTTGCCCCCTTCAAACCACGAATACGGTTCACTGCAGGTTTGGCAGCGCCGTGACGGTGGTGGAGATGGACGGCGAGATCGACATGGACAACATGGAGGAACAGCTGAAGGACCGGCTTCCGAAGGGAGGAGCAGCGGAGCGGTCAGCGTCAGGTTCAAACAAACAAAGCAATTCCTGGAGATTTTTGAGCAAAACATCAAGAAACTCATCATATCTAATCATGTGGGATTTAAGCGTCAAATAGAATTTGTTTCAAAGGATATTTCATGGGATCATACATGATTCTACCAGTGATAGGGATACGACCAACAATGATAGTGTCACCCTTAGTGGGTATGGTGGAAAAAGTGATAGCACCCTGCAGCCTGGGTCATTTCGGAGATCTAAGTCATTGCAGGCGTGAAGCCGCAATTTCATAAAGCACACATTGGATCATTGGCATGGTCTTTGTTGCGGATCCACATTCAACATCATTAAACCATATTGAACCCAATAAGATGGTAAAGCCATAATTCAATAGCAAACCTAGCTTTTGTGGATGCGTTTTACAAGCCATAAAATTGGTGATGACTTGGGGATGGTGATACATAGCATTGGGTTTGCTGATTTCACCCTCGAGGCTCCACTGTTTGTACCCCATATTTTGGGTCTGCTGTGGAGTATCATTGTCTTGTGGTAATCCAAACTAACAAGGAGAAGTCAAAGTCATTATCAAAACGAAACCCATCATTATTATCAAACTATCTATAGTCAAAGTCAAGTCATCATGGGCTTCGTTTTGATAATGACTTTGACTTTGAACATTTTCCCATTGGGGGAGTTTCCGTTGCTAGGTTAGAATACCGGACCGCACAGTGTACACAACTATAGCAATGATTGTCATCATGGAGGAAGCCATCAATTTCATGGCCTTAAATTTGGCGTGGGATTCATTGCATCCAAAGTAGTCCAGAACAAGTGATAGTACGGAAGAGTCATCCATTCATTACAATTTTGATTTGTTTAAATTCCCAAATGACCACTGATTCCATCTAATTCCCATGTTGATTGGTGGAAACTACCTTGTCCATTTATATAATTTAATGATATTTAATGATATTCAAAGTCACTAATGATATTTAATGATTTTATGATACCCTTAAACTACATGAAACTACCATTGTGATTGGTGCCAAAATTTCATGGAGATGGCAGCCTTGGATGCGATTTCCTGACGAAAAGGAGATTGAATCCAACATGGAGGGCCTTCCTTCCAAGACAGACAGCGAACTGACCGAGGCCAGCGACTGGTGGTCTGGCTATGTCTGGTTTATGATTTTCGTTTGAGACATGTGGGTAGACCACCATGTGCTGGGTGAAGATGGGTGAAGATGGGTTGATTTGGAACAATCGAGATCCCTAGTAGCCAGTAGATCCAATCGCCTCATCCTAAAGTATTCACATCACCCCAAATTTCACTGATACATAGGATATCATAGGATGCTCTCCTGTAATACAGCTATTCCCTCTTCGCCATGGAGAGCCAGTTGGAGCTACGAATCGACTTTCCCAAATATATGATAGCTAACCTAAATACAAAACAGACATCTCTGGTAATCCACCATGGCCATGGCGTGGAAAATCCCTAGATCCATCCAGTTCCATCCAGTCCCAGCGCTCCGTGGCAAAAAAAGGCCATGGTGGGTCTCAAGAGCAGCCCCGGATCCCAGAACGGCACCGGGCTTCTGCAGACCGTGATCGCCATGAAGGCCGGACCGGTGGCGGGGTTGGGGGGTGGCGGGGATGGATTTGAAAGAGAAAAACCCTGAGAAAACATGGGAAAAACCCAAGAGAATTGCTGGAGAATCATGAACATCATGGAAATTACAGTAAATTTTGCTGGATAATCAACTTTGACGAAAGTTATTGGGATGAGTTGAAACCACCAACTGCAGGTTGAAATGTTACAAACCATACGTATGTTTTACAGGTTGTTCTCGTTAAATTAACACAGGATGGATCTGGACCGATCCAGCTTCTAGTTCTCCTTCGAAGTTGTGTATCAACATTTCAGGCTGGTGAAGCCTCCTCAAATCAGTTGGCCAAGATATGTGGTCCCTTTTAGTCCCCTAAAATGCTTCTTTTTTGTTGGCAATGTGTCGCAACCCCCTACCTTCGCCATGCCGTCGCCATCTCGTCAGAGAGTCACCGAATCCCCACGGTCCCCACGGTCCTCCCCGCCATGCTACGAATCTCGCTGGTCAGCGGTCGATCCACTGCGGTGAACTTTGACGACCAGATCTCCCTGGGGGAGGTGTGGGATGGTGAAATGGGTACCCTCTGGTAATTTAACATGGCTATTGAAAATGGCCATTTATAGTGGATTTTCCCATTAAAATGGTGATTTTCCATAGCTATGTTAGTTTACCAGAGGGTAAATCGATTGGCACATGGGAAGTATCTAAAGACTAATCCGACACAGCCATCATCCATCATATCCATCATCCCTTTGGTAATCAAATCTGGCACTGGAAATTCCAGGGTGAGCATAGGAAACTTTCTACCAGGATTTTTTGAGGCTACCAGAAAGCCTCAGCATGGTCCCAGCTGGCTTCCACCCAAGTTTAAGCTCTAGTTGTAGTTATAGTAGTTGTAACTCCCACTGTGTTCCATCAACATAACAGACCCACTATATCAATGGATATAGCGGTATCATATCAAGTTTATGCCTACGGCCTGAAAACCGGCCCACCGTTTTTGCATCTTTTTGCGTTGTGATATGTTGGGGGGCGGGGGGCGGGGTGGGGGCGTGTAATAACGTCCCGTGTCTACGTTATCATCAATTTTCTTCGGTGAACACACTTTATGTTACGTTACACACTTCTGTTGCACTTCGGTGACCAAACTTCATGTTACGTTGCACACTTCTGTGTTGCACTTCGGTGAACACACTTCATGTTACGCTGCACACTTCTGTTGTACTTCGGTGAACACACTTCATGTTACATTGCGAACTGCTGTTGTACTTCGGTGACCAAACTTCATGTTACGTTGCACACTTCTGTTGTACTTCGGTGAACACTCTTCGTGTTACGTTGCACACTTCTGTTGCACTTCGGTGAACACACTTCATGTTACGTTGCACACTTCTGTTGTACTTCGGTGAACACACTTCATGTTACGTTGCACACTTCTGTTGTACTTCGGTGACACACTTCATGTTACGTCGTACACGTATGAGTTTGTGAACCACTCCAAAGGCCAATTTACAAAGACTGCGTGCCGTGTCCAGCGAGGCAGCCCAAAGGTGCTTGCCCATACTGGTACAATAGATGTTGGTGGAAGGCCTGTAAAGATGCTGCCAGGTAGCCTGCCTAGCCAAAGTCCAATGATCATGACATATGTCAAGGCTTGGCAATGGCGATGCATACATCGAAATGCTGATGTGTGTGATATCACTGCAAAGGCGGTCCGCAAGTTGAAGTGATGGAAAAGAATCGCTGGCGCTGTGGCGAAACGCAAAACCATCTCAAAAAACTTTAGCGTAACGTTTTTTGAGGGTGTTCAACATGCATTTTTGAACTCCCACTGCAATAAAACAAGGAATTTTCATAAATCCCAATGGAAATGAAGTGCCAAAAGACACCACCATGATATAAACATGAGGCAAATGCCAAGTTTTCAACAAAACGAAAATGACAATGAACATGAAAATTGATGAAAACGCTGGGCCGATTTCCGGGCCGTTCGGAAGTTTACGGAAGTTTATTGTATCTTATCCCGCCTTCTAATAGACCATAATAGAGCCACCCTACATATAAATAACATTATAAATACATTTTCACAAATCCACATATCATATCCCCACATATATCACCATTATATTATATCATCTATATTCACATCGCTAGGTCTCAACGTCACAGCCTCATCAGGTCAAGGCGTTTGCACAGCGAGACTTGCGCGTAGGCTTCTTGCGACTCTCCTGCGGGGGTCGCATCTTAGATCCCAAGCAGACTGCACCTTGGCCTCGATGGATCAGCAGTGATCAGCTTCAAAAAGATTGTGCACTTATCCAAAAAAAACATCAACAACCACGATGACTCATCATGAGTAAAGGTGATTTACTCTGATTTTGTTTTGCGTGGATATAATTGAATTGTTAATTTATGGTTGTTCAATGATGAATCCCTGATTTTTGATGCGGATATATTTTATAGATATCATGGAATATCACCAACAGTTTGATCTTTGGGTGTGTCTGAAAATGGGGTATAGTCTATTTCCAAATGGCTATTTGTAAGGGAGAACATGATGATCAACAATTAGTCTATTTTCAAACAAACCCCAGCAAGTACCTACAAGGTACCTCAGTTGTGTTTGTTGGTCAACCCCGGTATATAACGACATTTTGTTCTCTCCTCCAAAAACCCTAGCCATCTTGCAAGTCAACTTAGCTATCGTTTGGGGGCCCCACCTTGTCAGTTCTGCTAAGTAACTTCAAACATGTAGTCGAACTGATGGGTTTACCAGTAGTACCGTGCAAGGCGGTGGCGGAAGTTTCAAAGATAGGAAGCACCTATAGGAGAGGTTGGTTGTTGTGAATCATGGACATGGATGGCAGAGCGAACCCACTGATGGATCGAAAGGTGTTTGGAGTGTCGGGCTATCTATCAGTCCATCTGTCCATCTGTCCATTTGCCCATCTGTCCGTCTATCTATCTGTCCATCTGTCCATCTGTCCATTTGTCCCTCTATCTGTCCATGAATCCGTCTATCTACCTACCTGTCTATCTATCTATCTATCTACCTATCTATTTATCTATCTTCTTTTATCTATCTTTTTTTATCTATCTTTTTATTTATCTTTTTTTTATCTATCTTTTTATCTGTCTTTTTATCTATCTTTTTATCTATCTATCTATCTATCAATCAATCAATCAATCTATCTATCTATCAATCAATCTATCTATCTATCTATTTAACTGTCTATTCGTGTATCTATCTGTCTATCTATCTATCTGTCTATCTATCTATCTATCTATCTATCTTTCAATCAATCTATCTATCTAATCTTATCTAATCTTATCTAATCTTATCTAATCTTATCTAATCTTATCTAATCTGACCTAATCTTTTCTATTCTTATCTAACCTAATCTAATCTAATCTAACCTAATCAAATCAAATCAACCAATCAATCAATCAATCTATCTATCCATCTATCTATCTATCTATCTTTCTATCTATCTATCTATCTATCTTGCTACCTAATCTACCTAATCTATCTATCGATCTAACTAACTAACTACCTATCTATCTATCTATCTAACTACCTATCTATCTATCTATCTAACTAACTAACTAACAAACTAACTAACTAACTAACTACCTCTCTCTCTCTCTATCGATCGATCGATCGATCTATCGATCTATCGATCGATCTATCTATCTATCTATCTATCTACCTATCGGTCTCTATATATCTATCTATCTACCTACCTATCTATCTATCTATCTAACTAACTAACTACCTATCTCTCTCTCTCTCTACCTACCTATCTATCTATCTAGCTAGCTATCTTTCTTTCTATCTTTCTATCTCTCTGTCTCTCTACCTATCCACCTATCTACCTAATCTATCTATCTACCTATCTAACTACCTATCTTTCTATCTATCTATCCATCCATCCACCCATCCACCCATCCATCCATCCATCCATCTCTATTTATCTATCTACCTACCTACCTATCTATCTAACTATCTATCTATCTGTCTATCTGTCCATCTATCTACCTATCTATCTATCTACCTTCCTATCTATCTATCTATCTATCTGTCTAACCATCTATCTATCTATCTATCTGTCTGTTTGTCTGCCTGCGTGCCTGCCTGTCTGTCTGCCTGTCTGTCTGCCTGTCTGTCTTTTTTTTTCATCTTTCTGCGTTTCTATCTGTCTATCTGTCTATCTATCTGTCTATATGTCTAGCTGTCTATCTATCCAACTATTTGTCTGCCTGTCTGTCTTGTCTGTCTTGTCTGTCTGTCTGTCCGTCCGTCTGTCTGTCTGTCTGTCTGCCTGTCTGTCTTATGAACGACCTGTTAATTCATAAAATCAATTGAGAAGTTGATGAAATCCTCGCCAAAGGAAGATATTTTGAGTTGTTGAGCTGCTTACAATCTCAGACATGCTTGACCCGGCCATCTTTCGTTTCTTTGTTTTTTGGGGGTCCCCCCTCCCATACCCCATCAGATTCCGGAATTCCGGGCTTTCGGCAAAGAGGAGCTTCGGAGCTACGCTCACGAAGATGAGCAGCGATTTTGTAGGAGGAGCTAGTTTCCTCGTGTTTTACAGTACAATTTTAGCATGCAATTTTCTTTGTAAATGCTCGTCATGAGCTCACCATGACATGAAATCAAGTAGAAAATGCGATATTTGCATCAATATGATTGCTAATCATGAAATAAAGTCATACTCGCAGATTTTGCGACCTAAATGTTCTGTTCTTCATGTTTTTCTCTCCTTGGTTGCTTAGATTTCATTTCCAGACCAAGGTGGTTGTCTAGAGCCTCAGAGCGCCGTTGGAATTTGTCAACATTCGCCCTACAACATTGAAGCAATTGTTCTGTAGCAAACGACAGGTCAGTGTCTAGAGCCTGCCTTGAAAATACGAACTAGAAAAAACGACAGCTTTGCAAAGGCAGACTGCACGAGATATTCACTTACGGTACCTGCAGTACCATTGGCCTTCTTATATATCGAAACATGTTTGCAAGACTGTTCTTATTGCACATTTTTTCTCATCAGATCAACGCATCTAGCAAACTGTTCGGGCACAAAGAATACAGTTAGAAGAAGAACGGACTGTTACATACAGATTAAATAAACGATTTTGGGGTCAAGTCAATCACGGTTTTTCCACATTACATCAATACATCACGCTAAGGCAAGGAACACCTTTCATGGAGCTCACACTTTTTCATGAGGGGAGACAAGCAGAGGCAGATATAGATTGGAGAGTAGAGAGAAAGAAGGTAAACATCAGGTCGCAAAAAACATTTTATATCGTTTTTTTTGGGCGCTGGGGACGCTGGCCTCTCTTTCTGAAATCACATGTTAGTTTTTCGTGTGTTCCGAGCAGAGTTCGGCATCTTTCCAGTTTCCTTGAGACAGTCGAAAACACGCCATGTTTGGCCCCAGCATGGAACGTTATCTGTATTTTCAGAGGCTCGACAGTTGGAATCCTCCTGTTTCACTTGTGGGTCCAGCCTCCAATGTTGCCCCATCATCGGAGAAACCATGACTGGACAGAACCTATTTATACATACTGGTATGAGTTTCCTCTAGGATTTCAGGGAGGTTAACCCCCCTAAGGAGGGTTGATTTTCTGTCCTTCGAAAAGCTCGAATTTGCTGAAATGATGCTTTCGAAGTTCCCCCAATTTTCTACAGAACAACTTTGGAGACCACTGAGTCGTAAGATCCTGGTTTTCTGGGTAGTTTATGTGCCCAAAATCCAGAAGCATAATTCTAGCATCTCTGGGAGTACGTGCATAGATTTTCTAGTGGTCCTTGATTTTCTAGAGAGGCACTGGCAGGTCATTACAACCAACAACATGATATTTGGATGTATTTGGGTGCGTCTGAAAACAGGGATACCCAATTTATGGCAACTTGAATGGGGATAACGAGGTTCGAAACCATGACATTCGGGCATTCGGGGGTACCCATTTTTTATCGAAATGGGATGGAAATTCGATGGGTTGGATGTTGGGCTCTAGAAAAAGGGGAGCAGTAACTTGAAGTGGTTTTTAACATATTTGATTTCGTAATTTCAAAACTTTTGTTGCTTGATTTTCTTGGGTCCCTAATTTATACAACCTACATTTTCTACTAGAAAATCACAGGCCCCAACCTGACCCGGTGAACTCGTACAGGGATATTTATACCATCTCACAGCTTTGGAAAATCAAACTAAATGGCCAAGGCTTTCATCACAAACCGTTAGATTACCCGAGGGTAACGTTGGGGTATGTTTTGAAAAGTTTGGAAATTTTGGAACCACTTGCCATTCCCTTGGTGCACTCTGACCTGGCGTTTTGTCGCTATTCTCCCAGCACTATCATTTTGTAATATCGCCTAAACCCATGGCTTCCAACTAGTTTTTCACAATTATCATCTCTCCCACTGGAATTATGATTCAGGATTGTCAGACGACTTGAATCCAATTGACTTTATTGGGAGAAATTGTTCAACAGAACCCTCCTGGGAAAAAGAAACAAACAGAAATCTGCACCAACTATCTCTGTTTCTTCATCATTTTCACTTCGGGGTGCATTTCATTCCGGAAGTGAGTAGCAACCATATTATCGCTCACTATATGGAATCCCACCAGCCAAATACGGCTTATATAGTTTTATATGTCAATGTAAGTATGTATATATATATAATATAATATATAATATGATATGGGTCATAAACCACTTGCTCCACCTGGGTCCCGCTGAAGCAGGCAAATGGGTGCACATTTTCAAACATGACTATGATAGATGGATATTAAAGCTTATATCCCATATTCTAAAATATTATTCCCAGTATCCATGTCCAAAATTTGTTTTTTTCGAGCGAACATTTTGCATAAAACACCCTAACTTCCCCCCCCCCAAAAAGAAGTTTTCCGTTTTGGGATGTTTCCCAGAAATCCATTGTTGCAGGAGCGAGATGTTTCCCCATCCTGCCGTGCCCCCCCAGGCCGCGGAAGCGGGTCTGAAGGATGGCGACTGTGTGACGGGCATCGTTCAGGAGGCGCAGCTGGCGGCCACCAGTCGCGCCTTTGCCATCCACTGCCACAACCCCGCGGTGAACGTTGCTGGGACACCAGGTGAGCCATAATGATTACAACATCGGCAAGAGACCCCAAACAGTGTGAAGGGTAGGAAGTCAATGTACCAGATACAAGCAGCAGTAGCTAGTCAAGTTGGACATTTTCGGAGCTGGAACTTGTTTTGGCACAAGAAGCAACGCTATGTCTACTCATCAGGACCTCATAGCAGTACCTCATATCAGGACATCTGAGCAAGAGGCAAAACTCTCCGTGTAGGAGGTATGTATCCGAGCGATTTATCATGTAAAAATATGCATCTTGATATGTAAAACGACGTTTATAGTGAAGTCCCAAAAACGATAGCACGGGAATCAGTTCATGTGTGAAAGCATGCTGGGATATGAAGGGGTGGTGTACATGACATGATGGTGGATACCTGTTCTAGAAGCATCTAGATCATCTAGGCTCTCAGTTGTGGGGTATACGTCATGCCCAGCTCACACAACGGAAGATGTGCAAAAGTATGCTGACACTCTTGATCTTGGCCAATTTCTTTATTCTGATTATTGCAAACAGGTTTGTATCCAAGCACGTATTGCTACAGTATGTGGTAACTAGCTGGATTTGGATGCTCTTTTTGTCTCGCCATTGTTCAAGCCTTCCGGATGAGCGTTTTGTATTTTCCCGCTTTCATGCTCCTTTCCAACATTCCTTGGTTCATGCAACTTTCCAAAAATGTTTCCTTCTTTGAATGATAACGAAAACGATAACGAAACGATAACCATTTCTTGACAAAATGTCCTTCGCTGATGGATGGCCCAGATGTGAAAAGATTCTTGAGATGATTCTTTGCCGTTGAATATTATCACTTGCTTATTGCGATCTTTTCGCTGCTATGCATATTCTTTTGCGGCGCTCCATTGCTTTAGTCAATCCTGGTTCATCTCGG
>Ga0126342_10000147_pt1 | contig 53815 bp, 46 predicted proteins | sample Cyp1metagenome_FD_92528 | JGI IMG/M metagenome (GOLD analysis project Ga0126342, IMG submission 92528) | Coral microbial communities from Lord Howe Island, Old Settlement Bay, Australia - Cyphastrea 1 metagenome | ecosystem: Host-associated > Invertebrates > Cnidaria > Coral ...
GTCATGGTGACCTTTTGACGGACTCGTAGAGGTATTTCTAAAGGATTCCAGGTATGATGGCACTGTAGTGCCGGTAACAAACTGCGAATCCGCCTCCTCCGCCTTTTGCCAATTGGCTGTGTAAAGATCCTGGCAAACCAAGTCCGCACCGCTTGTCTCTTCCGCCTTTTCAAACGGTGCCACCCAGGTTCCACACGCCGCTGCAACGTCACCAGTGTAAGCCAGCTGCGAAATCAACACGAAAACAGCGAGGTGGCACAAAAACATGCGCAACGCCCCTAAGGCTAGCCTTGACACGTGTGCAGGGGGGCCACTCCTACACACATGAAGAGCCCAAACCTTTGAATTATATGTACGTATATATATATATATATCATGTATATTTGATGGCCTAGAACCCCACTTGCTCACCAGTTTACAAAACCATGGCCCATCAAAGTATCTAGAAAATTGGACCACCATCGGCCATCCGCGCCAGTTGCAGCTTACCAAAGTTAGGCCCTGGGCAGCCTGGGCTGTGGGAAATGGACACGGGACATTATGGGACAAGCTCAAAACCTCGTCTTGGTGAGGTTTTGCCCAAAAAAGGGGCTGAAGAAGTGTCATCTTCGATGATTTTATGTGTCAACTCTGCCACTTTTATATCTGTTATCCTCCCAAGTCATCTTATGGTTTGAGATGTTTGAGCCATATTCAAATCATCATAGTCAAGGCTAACACTTCAACATTCCGATCCATTCACCTTTTATGCAAAATGGACATTCCCATCCCATCCAGTTCAACGCATTTGTCGAACCGCGGTCTGTCGAACCTGTCGCAGTTTGGAAGAAAGGGATCGTGAAGTGGCAAAGTTGGAGAAGGAACTTCTCGAGAAGGAAGGTGAACTGAATGATGTGAGGCGCGTGAGCTGCACGAGCTGTTCATGAAAACTTGCTATGCGGGTAAAAGAATGCCATAAACAATGGAAAGTCATCAACATAAATTTATAGGTGTATGTTTATCATTCCCAGTCATGGATGGTTTATGACATTGTTTTACCCACTGCAAAGTGAACCATCTTGGGGTGGCCAAACGACAATGATCAGGATCCACAACTTTCGCTGCCTTTGGCTCATGCTGCAACGAGCAGCCAGAAACGGCCAAAATGCAGGCTGCCAACATGACCGTGACGGGCATTTTGGTTGCAAACTTTCTGATGCACTGTATCCTTCTATATTGGTCATGGCTGGGAGAATATATAGGACCCAAATGCATATCCCATTACATCCACATTTTCATCCAGGAACCCCTCAGGTACATGTTTTCGAAGTTTCTTTCGCCAAGTGATGGATCACCGCATAAAAAGAATATCCATATGTTTGTTGATCACATCCAAATCCCCTGATTCCCGATGTTTGAGGATCAAACCTTAAATTAACCTTAATCATAAATTTACCTTAAAATTACCATTTTTAAGGTTAAAATTAACCCACATCCAAGCTGCTGATCAAACGATCAAACCTTGGAGATGGCTTTATATTGTGAGTTTTCGAACCACCAACCCATCATAGATTTCAACAGCAGCTTAGAAGTTCTCCATGTTAAGCGCGCCTGCGGCGCCTGTGCTTCGGGCGGCCAACAGGACCAAAGGCGGTGTAACCGAGGTCTGTGATAGGTAATGGCCGATTATATCATCAAAAACTGACTGGTTATAAGCAGTTCTTTTTGGATGATAATAGCTAAATACTTTTGATGACGTACCCAATAAACATCATTAGACTATAACATCACCTGCTTTTTTTTGATGACATAGCTACTGGTAATACACAATTTGTCAATATCCACGTGACTGATTTCAAGTCTACTTCCGAAAAATGTGTGGCTACAGACTGGTGAGGTTTTTAGGGTTGAACTTCTCACAGCTGCTCGGCTCAAACAGCCAGCAGCCGGAACCCAACTCATGGTGGTCTCCAGACGTAACGCGTAAATATTCACGTCGGAAGGTAGGGATATCCATGTCCAACTTGGGGGTCAAAATTGCAGCCGTTTTCTGGGTACCCAATGACTAGACAAACAGCCTCAGAGCACACGTACTCATGTATCCACCTCTTTCAAGTGTCTCCAAGCAGCTGAGTTTAGGTTTGTCTATTTTCATCATGAAACAAATGCGATTTTGGGGTAAACATAAACTGGACCCCTACGACGATGAATTGGTCAGTCCTCCATCAAGTTTCCATCAATCCCATCCGGTTGGTGGTGACTGGAACCATGGAATTTTGAATGACTTTCCCATCATATTGGGAATGGAAAATCATCCCAACTGACGAAGTCCATCATTTTTCAGAAGGGTAGGTTGAAACCACCAACCAGATAAGTCATTGATAGTCATTATAATTCTCATTAACTATAGTTATATCTACCATAAACCATAGAATTCAGCCACTTATATACCACCAACCAGCCATAATGGATCCCATTTGTTGGAAGCTCCTGGCACGCAGTTCTGACATCTCCAGCCATGGTGGGCCGCATTGTGGCCACAGCGGGGGCTGTGGCAGCAGCTGCCATGGTTGATGTGGTGCATCCACGCAAAGAAGAAATGGTCAGGCGCCGGGAAAAAACCGTCATCAATATCATGGAATATCATGAGTAAGATATAATGGGAATATCCCGGAAGATTGGAATATCACGGGATATATTGATGGATATAAATGGATCTTATGGATTGTTTGGAAGTTGATTTAAGCCATTTTGATGGTTGAACATAGTGACATGAAACCGAGCTTTGCCAAGTTTGGCGGCGCTGAAAAAGTCCTGGTCAGCAATGAGTGGTTCGCCTGTTTTGGGCGAACCATATGGCTATGGATCCATATAGCCTATAGATACAATTTCTTTGGGGATGAACATAACAACCAGCTATTTTGATGTGAACCGAAGGGGTTTTAAGGGTTTTGACCCATCCCCATATTAGTGTTGTTATGATCTTCCAATGTCGCTCATAAAACTAGCTGGTTCAAGGCATGGCCATCCCACCATGAATAAAGTTCCCTAAGTAGTGGCTATTTTAAAATATGTTAAATCTCTACAGGATGGGGCCCCCAAGATAGCTAAGTTGCCCTATAAGCGGCTCAACTATGGTCTATGGTAGATATTAAACTAGCTAGTTTGCATGGGGTTTATAAATCATGGTTTTTTCTGAGCCAACGTTCACATAACTGTGGCGAAAAACCCTGTATGGATATTTGATAGAAATATACCTGATAATTATATTAATGGAAATTATAGATAGATAGATAGATAGATAGATACCCTCTGGTAAACTAACATAACTATGGAAAATCACCATTTTATAGCTGGGAAAATTCACTATTTCTATGGCGATGTTCAATAGCAAACTGTTAGTCATTACCAGAGGGTAATCATTAATTCCCATTAATATATAATTATCAGATATTTATATATTATATGATATCTATATATTATATATGGTCATATATAGATCATCATAGTCATCCCCAAATAGTTGCACTTTACATCGTCATTCCGGGAATTCTGATGAACTCTGGTGATCAAACATGGGATCCCTTTAGCTACGGCACCGTGGCACAGGCATCATCCGATGTATGGCCGCACTCTGACCCAGGAGGATTGGCCCACTCTGCGCCTTGGAAACATGGCAAATCCCGAGATCCAATGAATACCATAGGAAAACCATAGGAAAACCATAGGAAAACCATAGGAAAATGGTGGTTTAATGGGATTTAATAGGATATACCCTCTGGTAAACTAACATAGCTATTGAACATGGCCATAGAAATAGTGGATTTACCCAGCTAGAAAATGCTGAAGTTCCATAGTTATGTTAAATTACCAGAGGGTAATGATGGTTAATGATGGTTAATGATGGTTAATGATGTTGGTTAATGGTGATTAATGACTGGTTGGTGACTGGAATGTTGCTGAAAATATGCCACATATTTTTTCAGCTGGTTGGTGGTGACTGGAACCATGGATTTTTGAATGACTTTCCAGAAACAGTTGGGAATGGAAAATCATCCCAACTGACGAAATCCATCATTTTTCAGAGGGGTAGGGCTCAACCACCAACCAGGTAGTGTTTATATCTGTATATGACAAGAAAGACAGCCCCCATTCTGGATGAAAACCTATCTGCGGAATTTTACCCTCTGGTAATTTAACATAGCTATTGAAAATCACCATTTTCAATGGGTGAATCCACTATTTCTATGGCCATTTTCAATAGCTTTTTGTATGTTTACCAGGCCGGGTAGTGTCTAAATCTCCAAACCAGGTGATGTTCCCTGTCTATTTGCGTCAACCAGCTGCACCCCCAAATCCCCCAAACTCACCCAATTGACCCCCCAAAAGTACTTGGTGGCCCATCCCACGGCTCGTAAGTGGTTTATAATCCCAATTATAAGAGTGGATTAACCTTACTTATTCCAAGAACTGGGGTTATAACCCATTTACTAAGTGGGATGAGCCACCAAAAGTACCTGAGCCACTTGGCTTCGCACGGCTCAGGTCCGATATGATCCTTCGCGCGCGCAAGCTACAGCTGGGAGAGCGTATGGTGTGCCTCATAGAAGGCGGCAGGATTCGATGGTCAGATGGGGACCCTTCGGTGTCACCAAACATGGCTAAGATATGCTAAGATCATAGCCATTTCAGTGAGAGAACATGGGAACATTATCAATCAATCGGACTATCCTCTGGTAAACTAACAGTTTGCGAACTGGAAAATGGCCAGTCGAAATAGTTGATTTTCCCATTAATAGCATGGTGATTTTCCATAGTTTTTTGTATGTTTACCAGGCCGGGTATATCATGGGGATAGAATGGGAGAATATTAACCATAGATTAACCATAGATTAACCATAGATTAACCATAGATTAACCATAGATCAACCATAGATTAACCATAGATCAACCATAGATTAACCATAGATTAACCATAGATTAACCATAGATTAACCATTATTGGATACAACGAAGCAACGATCAAAGACTAAGCGAGCTCTGAAATTCGTTCCGAACGGTTCCGATGGTGGGAAAATCATCGAACTACATGGGAGATTTTCAAGCAAGCCATGTTTGATTCAGAGGGGTTTCATGCGCTATCCATTGATGTGGATATGTGGGACACGTGGGATAAAGAGTTGGATACATTTGGATACAAAAAATCTTACATTCCCACATATTCCCACTCTATGTTGGATAGAAATTCCATTAATGTTGTTTATCCATGTGTTGAATCAATCATTCCATCGATGGGATGACCAACAAAGAAACGTTTCAACATCGCCGAATGCTTCGTCATCTTTGTTGGTGAATGACGAAGCTGAATTTTCTTGGAACCAGTGAAGTCCCCATTGGAACCAGTGCATCAAGTGCCCAAGTTTTACCAATTAGGTTAAATCCCCATGTTTTGCTGCTTGGTGGTGACTGGAACCATGGAATTTTGAATGACTTTCCAGAAACAGTTGGGAATGGAAAATCATCCCAACTGACGAAGTCCATCATTTTTCAGAAGGGTAGGTTGAAACCACCAAGCAGTTTGATTGTCAACCCCCATTTTTGTTGTTTCAATCCATATATATATATATATATATATATATCTAGATATATACACATACATATATATATATACATATATATATATATACATATATATATATATACATATATATATATATATATACATATATATATATATAATATATTTAATATATATATATTATAGTATATATGTAGGGGTCAAACCCCCATATTTTCCATTTTTGGACAAGGATCTCTACTAGATCGATTTTTATTTTCGATGATGCCAGGTGAAGAGGATGCCACCTGGCCGGAGCAACCAATTTGACAGTCCCAGCAAAAAAATATGGGTAAACAATGGGAAAACCATAGGAAAACCATAGGAAAACCATAGGAAAACCATAGGAAAATGGTGGTTTAATGGGATTTAATAGGATATACCCTCTGGTAAACTAACAGTTTGCTATGGAAAACCACCATGTTTAGTGGGTAAATCACGGGTAAATCAACTATTTCTATGGCTATTTTCAAGAGCAAAGTAACAAATAACCAGAGGCTACATATAGTGAACAAGCAGAAATGATGAGATAGATTTTTCATGATAAATGGATGTAGAAGGTGGGGATAACAGGGATTCAACATCAAAAGGGGAGTTGGCCGGATGAAGAGAGGGAATTTCACCCATGTTGGCCAGAGTTCACCCATTGGCAAAACTCATCCAGATTGGTGACGTAGGGCAGCAGCCAGATGGAAGCGTCAGAATGTACTGCCACAACCTGTTTCGATGAACAACAAATGGAGGTTTTAATGGGAATATATGGGAAAAATATGGAAACTATTAAACTATAGTGATTTATGGGAAATACATGATGTATGAAAGATACCCTCTGGTAATTCAACAGTTTGCTATTGAACATGGCCTATTGATAATTGATCTACGTATAAACAAATGGTGATTTTCAATAGCTATGTTAGTTTACCAGAGGGTAATCAGGAAAACAGGAATGCAATCATCAGTAATCATGAGGGTATTTTGCCACGGTGTTGGACCCAGCGAACATGTTTGGACCACCATTTTTGCTACGGAGGACAAACCAAATGATTTGCTGGTTGATATATACCGTCCAGCAGTTGATTGATCATGTTGATTGATCACATGTATATCTGTGTAAGTACGCGTAGAGATTGACAGATACATATTGTATAGATGTAGGCATAAGTATAGACGATATTGATACCCCCAGATATAATTAGAACTTAGATGCATACAGAATATAGATGGTGCAATATCTATAGATATACATCTATCTACAATATATTATATTATATTATACATATATTAAACATATGATCAAACATCTACATATATCATCATATATGGGTATGGATCAATACCTATTAATACCATTTTTAGGGGGATGAACATCCATTTACCATCTATTTTGATGTTCACCAGGTGTACCAGGGTTTTGACACACTGCTATATATCTATGTAGATGTGCAATTTTTTATAGAAACTGACCTAATAAGATGGAACAGCCGCTGATGCGCTGCTGAGATTCGCGCCAAAGAATCCGCCTTTTGGGATCTCGGTGGGGATGTCTTCCAGTTAACTTTCCGGTGCCTCGGCGGTTCACGGAACGGGTGGAACGGGTGGAACGGGTGGTCCTTTTCCAATCTTCCATTTTTTTCATAGGAAAACCATAGGAAAACCATAGGAAAATGGTGGTTCAATGGGATTTAATGGGGTCCTTTTCCAATCTTCCATGGCTGCCGGTAGCGGACTGGGAATTGAAGCAAAAATGGCGGTTTTTATGGGAAGATTTCTGGGAAATAGCTATGGTTTTACTATGGTGATTTATGGGGAAATATATGATGTTGAAAGATACCCTCTGGTAATTTCACAGTTAGCTATTGGAAATGGCCATAGAAATAGTTGATTTACCCAGCGATAAAATGGTGATTTTCCATAGCTATGTAAACGTTTACCAGAGGGTAGCGGACTGGACATTTCGAATCTCCTTTTCAAGTTGCCATTGGTGCATGCCAGTGGCTGTGCCAATGTTGCAGCCTTTTGCAGGCTTTGGTCCAAATGAAAGGCTCAAATATTTTAGAGTAGAGGTGATTTGGCTGGGTATGTTTGATCACGACCGAACCCTGTCCTCCCGAACCCTGGAATCATGGTTTATTTTAGGGAAATCATCCCCAGCCGAACTATTCAGATTAGTGAAATATTATCATTTACCCAGATATATGGTACCAATAGTTACTATCGATGGCTATATATATGGTATATATGGTATATATGGTATATATAGTATATATGGTATATATATGGTATATATATGGTATATAGATATGGCAACTATAATCTACCCAGATTTGGGTCTGAACAGGATTCATCAGATTCCAAGGACAAAGCGCCGGGATGCACTGTACTTCCCCAAGTCGCTGCTGGCCGAAGGTGCGACTTGACGGTCGCGAGGTAAGGTCGCGCTGAACAATGGCGAGTCTATAGGTTTCTGACTTGAATAACCATAGGAAAATGGTGGTTTAATGGGATTTAATGGGATTCAATAGGATATACCCTCTGGTAAACTAACATAACTATGGAAAATCACCATGTTTAATGGGTAAATCCACTATAAATGGCAATTTGCAATAGCAAACTGTTAGTTTACCAGAGGGTAGTATTTATGGGGCATAGAACTATAACTATAGATCCACCATTCTATGGTGTTTTGATGTTTTTGAATACATTTAAGTGATGTTTCACGTGGTCAACCGAACACACTGAGCATTTGATGCCCATTTTCATAGGGAAGACGATTGAACCCATGGGACTTGGGGTCTGCCAGTGTCCCCGGCATCCAGGGCGAAACTATTTGTTTGCTGCAGCGGCTGTATGGGAGCTTCAGCTAGGACAGCGATATCTTTACTACATCTTGATGGACGCTGATGCCGAGGTCGCGAAAAGAAATTGGGTTCTCGCAGTGTCTGCTGTCCCCTGTGAAAAATAGGCTTTGAATGGGATTTAAGCATCAAAATTGTTTTGCTTTTTTTCAAAAAATAGGGTTTGGGACTTGGATTTCAGTGAAATTTGATGGGGTTGAAAGTTGGGTTTCCAGTCTATGAAATATAATGGGGATGGTCAGAACCCATCTGGGAAACCCGTGCTTAACCAACCATGATTTCATGAAGATTTACACACCACAAATAACCAACAGTAGGGGATTTGTTGACGGGGATAATGGATATATGACCTACATGGACAGGCAACACAAATAAGATGTAAAAAGTATAATTTATGATACATGCCCAACAAGAATGGGAAGAATAACAAAACAACTATAACATTTGGCCGGCATTTTCGAGTTTCCATCCTACATCACAGGTTGACTTTGGTATTTATGTGATCAAACCATCAACAAGTTAACACGTTGTTCAAAGGTTGGCTTGGACTAGCGTAACATAATACCCTCTGGTAAACGTTTACATAACTATGGAAAATCACCATGTTTAATGGGTAAATCCACTATTGCTATGGCAATTTTCAATAGCTTTTTGTATGTTTACCAGAGGGTAACATATGACTGGAAAATTCTCGCCTGTTGGCTTCATTGGCTGTTGATAGATCCCAAACCTGTCCTACTTTGGCCTCCCGAAGGTGGATGATTGGTCCATCGGCTGGCGGGACTTTCGCAATTTTCTCCTCGACTGGCAACCGGCGGTGGGTCTGCCGGAGCTCTTTGATTATCACCAGATCCCTGGTTCGAATGGTCAGGCTAGTGAGGGGAACTATCCCAAAATGGCCAGGCATGGCCAGGCCATTCTTTTCCAGGTTGGTGAATTGTAGCTTATCCAGGTTATCCAGTTGATTTGCTGAATGAGGTGTTGATTTTTCTCTATTCTCAAAGTGGAATCTGTATCATGTGGGTAAAACAATTTCATAAAGCATCCCCCAGTCATCACCATTTTTATTGGCGGTATGTTTACCATTTCCAGTCATGGGTGGTTCATGGCATTGTTTTTCCCACATTACTATGGTTAGTGGGTATTATAAATTATAAACCATAAATTGTTGATCATAAACCATCGATCCTACAGTGGTATAATGAACCATTAATTACCATTAAAGCCATTAATATCTATAGTTAGTGTGCCAACATTGATAGATATTATAGTTATATACCATGTATTGATACATATATATATGCTATCTATAGTTATATACCATTAATATTGATTATAACACCCCAACCATAAAACGATGACACCTTTCCGGAAACTTCAACATGGGATGGGCAACGCCACCGTCCGGGAACAAAAAAACACAGTTTGCTACCGAAAATAGCCCATGTATAGATGAGTTATCTAAATTTCACATTTGAACATGGTTATATCTTCCATAGCACGCTGCTAAATTATATGACCAGAGTGTAGTACCAAAAAAAACAAGCTGTACCATCTGTTTTTTTTGACATAGCCATGGAAAATTGCCCATTTATAGATGGTTTACCTATAGATATTATAGTTATATACCATTATAGTTATATATTAATGTTTCCATTGGTGCAGCATCACCACCATGTGCCTTTTTTTTTCGAAGCCAAGGATCTTGTACGAATATCAGGTGACGGACGAATCCGAAGTGCGGACGGTGCTGAATTTCGACCATACTGTTGCTCGTTGATGGTAGGGTTTTGTGTTTCCCTCAAATCCTGGGACTGGTCGGAAAATTCTGCAGGAACACCTATGTTTGATTGGAAAGCGAATGGTTTCCTGATATGCTTCCTTTCACACATAATGAAATCCACTGATATACCCTCTGGTAAACTAACATAGCTATGGAAAATCACTATTTTTCATAGATAAATCAACGAACTAAATGGCCAGTTTCAATAGCAAACTGTTAAATTACCAGAGGGTATCTTTCATACATTATATATTTCCCCATAAATCACCATAGTAAAACCATTTATTTCCCAGAAATATTCCCATAAAAACCTCCATTTTTGCTTCAATTCCCAGAGGCTAATTTTAGATGATGATCTCTTTCCCATAAATCACCATAGTTGAATAGTTTCCATATTTAATATTTCCCATTTATTTCCCATATGGCAGTGTGTCAAAACCTTGTACCCCTGGTGAACATCAAAATAGCTGGTAAATGGATGGTCATTCCCCTAAAAATGGTATTAATAGGTATTGATCCATACCCATATATTCCCATTCAAACCTCCATTTTTTGTTCATCGAAACAGGTTGTGGCAGTACATTCTGACGCTTCCATCTGGCTGCTGCCCTACGTCACCAATCTGGATGAGTTTTGCCAATGGGTCTCCCAATGGAGCCCCGGGCAGCTGAAATTGAGATGTTCAATATATTTATGTTCAATTAATTAGATAATTATATAATCCCATATGGCATATATGGGCTGATAGGTATTTTCCCCTATCAATATGGGATGGAAAAATAATCAGCCATGGTAAATCAGTTTGGGTTAGATCAGGGAGTTTGATTTTTATTTTCGCATAAGCAAGTCCTAAGTTTGTAATTGTAATTACCCTGGCAAAGAAATTTGGCAACGGAAAGCCTCATTACAGCCAAACGCGGAACAGGTTTCATTTGGTTGTCTTTCTTCCCTCCACGGCAATTAGCTTCAAATCCTAATCAGCACCCTACTTATTCTGGGTGGTTATCCATCACCCATGTTTACCCTCCGGTAAACTAACAGTTTGCTATGGAAAATCACTATTTTTCATGGGTAAATCCACTATTTCTATGGCCATTTTCCAGTTCGCAAACTGTAAGTAAACGTTTTCCAGAGGGTATCTTTCATACATCATATATTTCCCATAAATCACCATAGTTTCCATATATTTCTATATATTTCTTATATAGATATATATATATATATTATATTCCAATTAAAACCCATGAACCCAGCCAGTTTACCAGAGTGGGTCAGATGTTTCGCTGGTTTTTTTGGTAGATCTCAGGAGATTTTCCTCCCTGGCCAACGCCTTGTTTCCTCAACACACGGTGCTCACACACCGACTCTCCGTGAAAAATCCACACCATGCGTCCTACAGCAAGTCCAGGCCGCAGGGGCTGGGATGGAGCACTTTTGGTGAACTGTGGGGCCCCTAAAAGGTGATGTGAACGTTGGTTAACAAAAACCCCATGAATACTAGTTCGTTATAGGTACCATAAACCAGTTCGTGAAATTGGAGTTATGTGCACCAACTTAGCTATTTTGGTAGAGTTGCCCTGGAACCCCTCGATTTTTCCATATATGGGATAATCCTTCCCATTGACTTTCATATTTTTCAAGATGGTTAAAACAACCAAATCCAGGATGATGGTTTGTCCTCAACAAGTTGTTGCCGGCGAGGTGCTTAGATCTCATGCTGAATGTCACAGAGGAACTGCGCGCGGCGGAGCCCGTAGAGTTTCACAGCTGCTTCGTGGAACCTTCCAATCAGGTGATCTGCAGTTCTTTTTTTTTGCGGTTAAAGTATTACAATGTGGTACCCCCCAGCTACAAGTTGGTTTATAACCCCATCAACTATAGATATATCTACTGTACCATAAGTCCTGGTTATTGGAGATGTTCAATATATTGATGTTCAATTAATTTACCCTCTGGTTATTTGTTACATAGCCATGGTATATATGGTCGTATAGCTGAAAATATGTAGCCCGCCTTGGATCCGAGCCCCTGAAATTCTTATACAGTGAATTCTTGTACAATACTCAAGCTGTATTGCATGTCTGTACAATATATGCACATATCAACGCTGAGACCATGCCTGCAATCAAGAAGTGATTAGTAAGTGAATTCTACCCCAACATATTCCATACATATCCCATGTATCTTTGAGCTTACAATCTCCTTCACTATCCATGTACTTGGTACAAAGTGAGCATCCCCCCAGTTCTAACTTGGTCTATAAACCTCATTTACTATAGTTACAACTATCATAAGACATGCTTATTGGAGTTCTGTTTACCAACTTAGCCATCATAAATCAGATATAGATCCCATTAAATCATCATGTTTGCTCGGTGAAATTAGCATTTTTCCTATGTGTTTCAATAATTTTCATGTGGTTTTCCTGCGGTTTTCCTGTGGTTTTCTTATGGTTTTCGTATGGTTTGATCGTTTGGGACACCCTGTCCAGGCCCTGATCGTGGATGGCCTGCCACGTCTCACAGCATATCTGCCCTGGTTCTCGCCCTTGAAACGACGACCCAAGCAGAACTACAGCCATCGGCCGCGGCTCCAAAGTTGCGACAACCAACAGGTGGTTCAGGTCTGAAGATGTAGAAAAATCAACAGATACCCTCTGGTAATTTAACATAGCTGTTGAAAATCACCATTTTTATCCATTTTTAGTGGGTAAATCAACTATTAAATGGCCATTTTCAATAGCTATGTTAAATTACCAGAGGGTATTCTGTAAAGACCTTTTGACAACCCCAGTTGTTTGTGAATGGTCAGTCTTTCGTGGGCAGATCATTTGCGAATTTGGCTCCTCAAGTTTGTCTCTCTTCCTGCCTGTTGTGGCTCAAATTCCCCATTTTGATGGGTGGACATTCCTTTTTGTCTGGCTTCACCTGCATATTTCCTATGTATTCCAATGTATTTCCAAAGTATTTCCTATGGCTAAAGTCATGTTATCCCTGAACTCCCCATTTTTCCCAGTCAAACTCCAGCGCCCCAGGCCTTGGCGCAGAGTTCCAAGGAGGACGACGACAGTCACAGCTACTCCTGGTGTCGCGGCTGTCATATCTCGGTAGCCTTTGCGGTGCTTCAGACCATTGTGGTTACCAGGTGCGGAGTTCAGAAGGATCCGGGAGGTGCAATTTGATGGTGAGTGAAGTAACTATAATTACCATCTATATGGATGGTCATTTTACATAATTTTACTTCATTGGTGGATTTTCTGTTAATAGATGGCATCTATTAACACAAAATCCATGAATGAACTATTAACACAAAGTCCAGCAATTAAATATAAAATCACCATCCATTGATAATATTTGGTCATAACCATGAAACAAACCATATGAAACTCAACCATTTTCCATCACCATCCCCAACAGCTATAGGCCCTTTCTTTGTCTTCACTTCATAGGATATCCATGAATATCCATGAACCACAATTAAGCTTTAAAAAAACGCACCAGAATTTCCATCACCAGACTCCCAGGCCCTTTGTCTTCCATTAACATTGATTAAAATCTATCAATTAAATATTAAAAACCACCATTTTCCATCATCCGAAAAACAACATTGGTTAAAATTTATCAATTAAATATTCAAAACCACCATTTTGCATCATCCGAAAAACAGCTACAGGCCCTTTGTCTTCACTTCATAGGATATCCATGAATATCCATTAACCACAATTAAGACTCATTGGATATCCATGAATATCCATTAACTTCATGAATATCCATTAATTGCCATTGGACCATCAGACTCCCAGGCCCTTTGTCTTCACTGGTTGGTTAAAGTTATCCAACATCCTGGCGCTGGCCGCGGCGCAGCGGGAAGACCTGGTGGTGTCGCACGTGGCCTTCGTGGTGGCCTCGCGCCTGTTGTGGTGCGCTGAGGGCATCCGAGGCGCTGAGATTAACGTGGAGGTGCCCGGGGCCTGGGAAATTCCCGAAAAAACACGGGGAAAACGTGGGAAAATGTGGGAAAATGGTGATTTCACCAAGGAAAATGGGGATTTGGAGGGATTTAAACTTCAAACATGGTGATTTAACTATGATTTAATGGGTATTAAATGGAGATTTTGTATGATTTAGTGTGCTTTATAGCCGATTTAGGTGAGTGAGGAGGTGGATAATATAGGTCATGTTGTGTCATGGGAGTGGGTAAGAAGCAAAAAATGATAGTATGGAATCTGGCGAAAAATCATGTCTGCTCAGGAATTGTACTAGTAAGTGGCTAAGTTTGGCGCACATGATAATATCTCATAATATCTGTTATCGTCTATTCTCGGTGAAATAACTCATCTATGAGTGAACTGGGCTGAATCCCATTTTGTGTTGGCCAAGTCCGGTTTTGGTAGCTGAAATCACAACGGTTTTTTGTTGGTTTAATCCCCATCCTCGTTGATTGCAAAACACATGAAACTGTGTTTTATCATCCTCTGTCTTCGCCATTTTTGTTGGATGTGAATCCCCAACTGGTTGGTGGTTTGGAACATGACTTTTATTTTTCCATTCAGTTGGGAATTTCATAATCCCAACTGACTTTCATATTTTTCAGAGGGGTAGGCTCAACAACCAAACAGAAAACAGTTTGATATCGAGTTTTGATGAGTGGCTTCCCAATTTGTTCATGACTCCTCTAGTTTGGATAGTGAGAATTCATGCAACATCATCATTTGAGCTGGTGATTTCACTTTTGGTACTGAAAATGCCCTTCAAATGTTGTTTGATCAAGTGATGTCTCAATTCTTCTTGGTAGTTTCCTCAATTTTTGAGGCTTGACATACAATTTTTGTTGATTTCTCGTTGGTTTCCCCAATTTTCAGGCCGAAAATTCCCCATTTTTCCCGCTCCGCGCCTCGTGTCCCAGGAGTTAATGCAGTTCTGGGAGGGTCACGAACAGCACGGCATTCTGCTGGCGCGCAGCTCGGACACACTGCAGGAGATCGAAGACTCGGTGCTCCGTTTGGGCAATCGCCGGGGTCCTCGGGGGTTGGGGGATCTTGGGGAGATGGGGGTCAAAAGTTGGAAAGGTTGGGGGTTGGGGGTTGGATGATACTTCTTGGTAAATGGAGCATTTCACCAACAACCATGGGATATCATGGATATTTAAGGGGATATGATGAGAATATTTCATGGGTTTATGACCAAGAACATTTGCTGAGTCGATTATTTTTGAGGATTTTGGGGAATCTTGGGATGGAGGTCAGTTGGGTGGACAGATGGTCTTCTTGTATCCCCATTGATTACTACTGTTGATTCTTTTCCATAAGATCGTCGAAAAAACTCCCCCGAGTTGATGACAGTCCCAGCTGGGCTTGGCCAATGCCATTAGAAAAACACCGATTTTCCAAAAACAGATCCTGAAAATGTCCAGAAGTTCGGCTGAGGTGTGATCTACAACGCAGTGCGGGCTGCACTCTCTCCATTTGAAGGTGGCCCTGGGGATCCCAATGGGTCAGGATTTTCCACATGCAATGAGCCAATGATTTCACAGTACTCAGAATGTCGTAAACCCCCAATAATAAACCCGGAAAACTCGGCGGTTTATACCAACCAAGTCTAGTGATCTTGGGGATGGAAATTTGGTTTTTGTGTCTGTTTTTAGTTTACCACATTCTCATTTACCTGACAGATTTCCAAATCTTTGGTCATCACGCCGCGGGCAAAGAATATCCTCTGGTAAACTTTCACATAACTAGAATCTTGAATAGGTAAATCAACTATTTCTATGGGTCATGGCTTCCAGTTCGCAAATTGTCAACGTTTACCAGAGGGTATCTTTCATACATCATATATTTCCCATAAATCACCATAGTAAAACCATATATATATATATAATTTTCCCATATATATTTCCCATTAAAAGCCATCAACCCAGCCGGAACGAAGAGGGTCCAGTTTTAGTATCTGCCAGAACGAGTCCCAGCCGGACAAGCATCCATGATCTCGGATGAGACTGTGGAGAGACTTGGTTTTCGCTTTTCTTTGCATTTCACTGGCAGAAACAGCTGAAATTTGAACAAGAAAACGAGTGAGTTTACCAACACCCGGGGAAAAAGAAAACACTGCGACTGGAACATGATTTGACCAACAAACCATTGAGATTTAAGCAGCAAAAATGGTGAATTCTATTGAATTCTTATGATTTCACCAGTTTGAAGCAGAACATGTTCTTGCAATTGGATAAAAAATAATGTTTACCCACGTTTGGCTTGAAATATTTGTGGGGTTTGCCATCTTTGCTAACAAGATATCCTGTATGACTTGTTGATCCCAATAGATGTCCGTTTCCCACTGGTTGCCTATGTTTCAATGGCACGGTCATCTACTAACTATGTTCATTGGTGATCTCCCCATTTCGGTTGGGTGAAAAAATCAATTCTTTAGTTATATAGGATAGGACCAACAGATGTTAAGTGATTTTTTTTATCAAAAATCACTAGACACAACTACTGACTATTCAATAGCTGTTTGCGGGAATTGCCTGGGATTGGTTGTCACTATATAGCTCATGCACTAGCTATTAATCAGACTATATGTCATAATTTAAAACATTGTTTCATGCATTTCACACTATTCAATCTTCTCCATCTTGGTGGAGGATATGTTTATGCACTACTTAAATTTTCATGGCGCACTATTCAGAATGACCATGTGTGGGATTGAAATTTATCATATCAAAAACAAAGACTCATCATCAAAACCACTTGCTGACCATTTGCTAAATTCAAATCCGCGATAAGATTTGGTGATGGTCATCAGCTTTATAAGTATTTCTGGTCACCAAAATGCCACAACATTCCCAGTAGCTACTATTCAAACTAGTCATTAACTACTATTTCCATCTATTTTCGAGGAAAACAATTGAATTTCCAGGACATTACTACCATTTAATGTGGGACACCCAATGCCATAAACCTACCATTTGGGGTTGGTAAACATAGCACCCAGAAAAATGATTTTGCGAATTATGGCATTGAGTTTGCCACATGAAATCATCATGAATATCCCATGGTTTATCCATGTTTGTCCCATGGTTTCATCAATGTTTCATCCCCAATCCCCATGGTTGATAACGTTCATATCCCCTACTCAAATCCCCTACTCAAAACCTGATGAAATTCCATCGGGCTTAATGGGGATTAAAAAAAGCCCATCATATCCCTATCAAACCCCCACCAAAAACAATGGGGATTAATATCATATCCCCATCATGAAATCAGCTCAGGAATATTTCATCATGGAATATGATATTAATCACCAATTTGTATTCATATGATTTCATAATGGGATATGATAATAATGGGCTTAATCCTGGGCTGAGAAATCATAGAATTGGATGGGAAAATTCACAGGAAAGCCCTCAGAATTTGATGGTAAAAACCCATGGGTTTCCGGTTAAGATTTTCCCAACAAAACCAATCCATTGAGTAAATCAGTGCCATTAGATCCCATTAGATCCCATTAAATCCGATTAAACCACCATTTTCCTATGGTTTTCCTATGGTTTTCCTATGGTTTTCCTATGGTTTTCCTATGGTTTTCGGTGTGAGGATGCCCGGATGTTGGAGATAACTCTCCCATCCCATCCCAGGATGTTGGTGAACATCATGAGACACTGCGAGGAGCCGGGGAAGTATTTCGTGCTCCTCAAGGACGACGCCTGACGTCACCCACAGGAGGGCCTTGGTGAAACAACGAAGCGGCCGGCCAAATGGCAGGGATGAATGGCAGCAACACATGAAGGGGGTCAACAAATGGGATTTTTCGTGATTTTATCAATTTTATCCAGAGGAAATGGTGATTTGAAAGATGTTCAAGCAAAAATGGTGATCAAGAAATCAAAGAATATGATTTCATGTAGAAATGACACTGCAGAACCGGCTCCTTTCTATGGAGATGTACATGTTTGATGTACAGTTTCAGGCCTTGCAGGTGAGGGCCCTCGATTCGGCTGTCCAAAGTTGGCATCTTTCCAAAGAAAGGGTCCGCCTGGGGCGCGTCGGCAGGACCAGTTGTCCCTTGACGTCGGTTGATGAAAAAGCGCTTGAAATTGAAGGGGGTGCACGAGTTATGAGACAATAAGAATTTTACAACGTGAATTGATGATGGTATATGAATCATATACCATCAATTCACGTTTCCTGCAGGTAAAATTCTTATTGTTGTCTTATATGATGGTTATCCGGAGTACCGACTGGTTTGATTTCTTTTTCTCCACCGGAATCACAGCTTCAAGCGTCCCCAGGGTCCAAGTTTTCTCGGTGTCACAGTGTCACCATCTACATCCCTATCCCCCTACGGCCCTATTTTTTTGTTTCTCATATCAAGACTAATCACTTGAACTTGCAGGCGTAATTGAAGGGGAAATTCGGATGTCCGATCGGAAAGAATGCTGAATTTCTATTCTTCTTGGTTCTATCGCTGTTCTTTGACAGTGACATCAATAAACTGTGGCCCATGCTCGGACCAAATCCCATGCGAACGATAACCAACAGCAGCATCAATTCTATGCCTTCATTTGCTGGATAATCCAGCGATTTTCCTCAGCGAATAACCTCCATATCCTCCATCGTCGCCAGGCTCCCCACGAGTTGCGTTGAGCGCGACTGGCGGCCGGGTGAATGTAGCAGCTTCCTGAGCTTCTCCTTGGTAGTGAACATCAAATCAGCCAGAAATTGGAGAAAGGTTATTTTGTGCACATTTTGTAGTTATCCTATTTTGGATTTTTGTAGTTATCCTATGTTGGATCATTTTTGATCCATCCTTGTTTTTGCTGCGGAGAAAACGATCTGCAGTGATTCAACTCTGTCGCAGCGCAGCCAGAGGTGGATTGAAAAATAGGCTGCAAGCGCGGTGAAAAGCGCAGCAAAAATCTGATTTTGTGTCTGACTAAGTCTGATTACCCTCTGGTTATTTAACATAGCCATGGTATGTATGGCCCATAGAAATAGATGGTTTACCTATTAATAGCATGGTGATGTTCCATGGCTATGTTAAATAACCAGTAATCAAAATTAATGGATATTAATCAATATCGTATTCCCACGGAAATGCATTTTGTTTTGTCTTTTTGGGTGGAAAACCACCCGATGTTTCAGACGCAGCCGCTTGGAGAAGACCCAAGATATTCAAAATGGATCCTATGATCTACTGGAAAAGATCCTAGACGTTCATTCTTATTACCCTCTGGTAAACTAACATAGCTATGGGAAATCACCATTTTTAATGGGAAAATCCACTATGTATGGTCATTTTCAATAGCTATTTTGACATAACCAGAGGGTAGTTTTAGGACCGACCATTGCTTTCATGCACGAAGCTAAACTCAACACCATTTCTTGCAGGCAAAGAAGTGATGAGCAGGCGTGGCGAAGAGCGCAGCGTCTCTAGGGTCCAAAGATGTTCACTGGGGAAACTTCCTTATGCTTACTTGTGCTTAGTAGGGAATGAGGGAATGATCCACTGGCAAACTATCAATAATAATCCCAGCAATCCCCAGAAACCCATCCATTCCCTACGTAAAACGCACCCAGTATGGCTCAGATCTGAACCGCAATTGATCTCTTTGTTGATTCGGACATCTGGTATTTGGGCCGTTTGAGATTTCGGCCGGCAGTTTGGGTCTTGGATAGTCATGTCCATTTCCAATGCAACTTGCTCTTGGTGGCCCTAAGTACCAGTGTGAAATCTTCACATTGAGTTCATTCTTGAGATGTGGGTTTGTCTGAAAATAGTGTACCCCATTGCGTCCATTGGATTAAAACCATTTAAATTTCATTTTCTCCACATAAAACGGCTATTTCATTGGGGGATATAGCCGATATAGCCTATTCCCAGACAAACCCATGTTTGAAATGCTGATCCAGACAGCGACTTCGCAGAGAAATATCCAGCTTTTTTGGGGGTTCGGTTGCTCCTTCCCTTCAGGCTGGCCGAAGAGAGGAGGATATTGCTGATCGGGACAAGACCATTCTGTGTGAGCCTCAACTTGCGGTTGTAATGATGATTGGAATCTCTGTATGATTGGATATATATATTATATATATAATTGAAATTGGAGATTCCAATATACATATATATATATATATCTATCTATGATTGGAGATATATATTTGTAATCTCCAATTATATATCCAACATATAACAGAGATCAGATATATATATCATTGGAGATCTGCAAACAAAAAAAAACCTGCAATGAAGCCCCTGTGATTCCAACCATTCCAAACATTCCAAGACATCATCGGGTCCAGCTGTTCCCCAAGGCACTTGCAGGCGAAGGTCGAATATTTAGAGCACGAGAATGCCAGCAAGGACGCGCCCATGGAGGGCAGCGCAGCTGAAAAATTGGGGTCCACTGTCAAGGTGGAGAAACACGTGATGAACGTATGATAATGTTGATGATGATTGATTGAATGATTGATTGATTGATTGCTTGGTTGGTTGATTTGATTGATTGACTGACTGATTGATTGGTTGATTGATTGATTGACTGATTGACTGATTGACTGATTGACTGATTGGCTGATTGACTGATTGACTGACTGACTGATTTTCTGATTGACTGATGATTGATGATTGATGATTGTTGATTGATGATGATGATGATGATGATGATGATGATGATGATGATTGATGATGATGATGATGATTGATGATTGTTGATTGATGATGATGATGATGATGATGATGCTGATGCTGATGGGGATGACGATGACGATGACGATGACGATGACGATCAAGAAACTGTTTGCTCAATGAGCTATTCCAAATTGGGGGACATTGAATGCACCAGTTAAGGTGAAAACTTGAGTTTTGATGGTCACCAAGTAGCAGATGCGAAGCAGCACTTTGGTGGATGCCTTTGACATCCTGTTGACCATTTGTTCCAATCACCTAAAAACAATTAAAAACAGGGGAATCCATTAGTTAATGTCAATAACACATCTAAACACCAAACACCCATAGAGTACCATACATAATCATAGACATTCCAGAAGATCTTGGGGCTTGATGGTGTTTTTTATGAGGTATACCAGCTGGGTAGCAGCCCTGGTAAAGGGTCTCCAGTCGCCCAAGTCACTCATTGACCTGGAGGATGATTGGTGTCGAAAACGAGACGAGGACGCCATGGCGACATGGGGTCCACATCTGTTGGCTGATTGAAGCTGGTTATGGAAAATATGTGGAAAATATGGTGATTTATGGGAAATATATGGGACATATGGTGATTTATGGATGTTTACCATCTGGTAATTTAACAATTTGCTATTGAAGCCATGGACCATGGAAATAGTTGATTTTTTAACTATAAACAATGGTGGTTTTCCTGTTCGCAAAGTGTTACTTTACCAGTGGCTACTTCTTTGTTTCATGGGGAATCAATGGGAATTATACTTGTTAATCTCAACGTTGAATGTCTGGTCATTTAGAAAGGTCAACTGTCGCGGGGTCGTCGTAGGCCGCGCGGAAGTTGGAGGGAACGCTGCGCACGAAGGAAAGTAGCTTTGAGGTGCCGATGGGGGAAAGCGGCATGCAGCCAAATGAATTTCATGGTCATTTCATGGTCATTTCATGGTAAAAAACCATAGTAAATAGCCAATATCATGAATTTCAGAGGGTTTTCGGTGAATGTTCACCACTAAAGCAATGCAGAGAAGGTTATTAGCAGGATGGGATGATCCACTGCTTGGCTAGGCCCAGCTGGCCAGAAAAGACCAGGACTGCGACCCCGGTGGTTTTGATGAAAGTATGCGAAGCTGCACATTATCCAAGTGCTATAAATATATAGTTATATAATGTTATATAATATCTTGGAATTAGAATTATTCATATACATATATATATATTTATTTATTTATTACATTACATTACTATTGCTATTTCTATCTATCTATCACTATCATCATGTATCTAGCATCAAGGTGAGAGGGTCACAGTGTCCATGACACAAGAAGCCGGCTAGGGGCAACCATCACTTTCTCAAGACACTTCATATTTATATGTTTCAAAGTGGAGATCATGTTTTTTAGGTTATTTTTTTAGAAATGATCGTTTCAAAGTTCCACTTTCGCGTAATCTTCGAGTCATAGGAACAAGTGCTTGGCACTGGCACGAAGTTGCACTGAGCACTCCAGATACAGGTCAAACTTGCCTCACAAAACCACCAGCTTTTGGTCAAGTTGGGCATGGGTAAAAATCGAAATCCTTGTGAAACACAGAGATTTTTGGTGAATTTTCAGGGCTGCACCATCCATTTTTTGAATGATGCGACATGACATCGACACGGTGGCAGGAGCTGGAAGCCAAAATCCAGGACATCAGAGGTCTGGAAGCGAAGGCCGCACTAGGGGATGGGTGAAAGAATTCGTGGCCGCGAAATCGCTTGGTGCAAATACCATCTGGTTATGGCTAACCCCATGGGTAAACCATAGGAAAACCATCGGAAAACCATAGGAAAATGGTGGTTTAATGGGATTCAATGGGATTTAATGGGATATACCCTCTGGTTATTTAACAGTTCGCCATGGTATAGATGGCCCATTTATCGATGGTTTACCTGGGTTTACCTATTAATAGCATGGTGATTTTCCATGGCAAACTGTTAGTCATAACCAGATGGTAACTGTAATAACCATGGCGATTTCCAGGAAAGATGGTCCAATTTAATGGGATTTAGTTTGCTGATTTATGATAGCTAAGTTGGTGAAAATAACTATAACATACTATAACAACTATGGTTTATGGTGGAGATAGCTGTAGTTAATGGGTTTATAGAAGCAACAAACATCGCATTTTGGATGCCTCACCTTGAATTAAAAAGAACTTGGAAGTTAAAGACATTGGTTAACCTACCTTTGAAGCCTTTGATCAACATGATTATTGGATGCATACATAGTGGTGCCCCATAGTTAGCTTTATAACTACAATAAGTAGGACTTATGGTAGGTATATCTATAGTTGATGGGGGTTATAAGCTAACAAACATCACTGGGGGGGCACCACCTTGTATGGGCTTCAAACTGGAGCCCGAAGTTCTGAGATCTTGGTTAACCTACTCGGTGCCTCGGCGCAGGTCAGAAACCTGGAGGATCAGGTGCAGCTGGGGGTTGGCCCTGCAGCCTGGCCATGCCATCGCTGAGTCAAGTGAATCTGGAACTTCACAACATATGATGTGAGAAGATTGGTTGCAGCAACCGACAACTCCCAGTGATATTAGAGAAAAACATACATTTCTTTTAAAAATTCTACCCTCTGGTTATTTAACAGTTCGCCATGGCATAGATGGCCCATAGAAATAGATGGTTTACCTATTGAAAGCATGGTGATTTTCCATGGCAAACTGTTAAATAACCAGATGGTAGATACTGCTAGTTATGACCTGCCAAGCTACTAGGAATTGGATAGTGACCTTGGGAGTACAATACTTCTTTTTGATCTTCTAAGAACTGCTACAATGGGAAATATATGGGAAATATGGTGATTTATGGGATATATATGGGAAATATATGGGACATATGATGATTTAGTAATTAATTTAAGTATCATACAAGGTGGTGCCCCCCCCCAGTGATGTGAACGTTAGTTTATAACCCCCATCAACTAGTTCGATATATCTATCATAAGTCCTAGTGAAATTGGAGATATGTGCACCAACTTAGCTAACGAACTGGGGCACCACGAAATGTAGCTAGCAGCTGCGTTTGCTAGTTGACAGGTCCTCTTCGATCGGCGGCAGGTCGAGGTGTGGGTCGATGCATCCAAACGGAACGGTTTTTACGCGCATCTCTAACCCCTTGGTTGACTGTTTGGTGTTTTGGAACATGGCTTCTATTTTTCAATATGTTGGGAATTTCATCATCCCAACTGACTAACTCCATCATTTTTCAGAGGGGTAGGTATACCACTAACCAGTTGATGCTTTAAGAAACACTTTTAGTGACAAAACAGAGTTATGAACATATTGGAGATTTACCCATGGGATTGGGATATAGATACAATTACCCTCTGGTTATTTAACATAGCCATGGTATAGATGGCCCATAGAAATAGATGATTTTCCCAGCTAGAAACCTCCATTTATTTCAGGGACTTTCCATGGCTATGTTAGTCATAACCAGATGGTACTCACAAAGTTGGGGACATTTTCAGATTCTCAATACCCTCTGGTAAACTAACAGTTTGCTATTGAAAATTGCCATAGAAATAGTGGATTTACCCATTAAAAATTGTGATTTTCCATAGCTATGTTAGTTTACCAGAGGGTATTTCTGGCCAGCTCCCAGCTCTACCATATATATATTCTACCACTGAGGACCCAGAATATATCCTTATCGCCGTCCAGGAGATCAAGAGTGCTCACCACGCCCTCTACCAGGTAACGCACGCGACGCACCCAACCGTTTGTGATCTAACATGGTGATGATCATGGTGATTGTAACATCTTGGAACTGAAACTGTTCCTCGTAGATACCTATATTGTACTCAACTGCAAATTGATACTTATAACTTGCACTCAAGTTCAATCTACTGCATGCAAGCGAAAATATGAGGCCCCTGTAGACAGCTTTTCATATTTGCAAACATTTAGATACTGCAATTATCGACATTCTATACCCACACTTCGGTTGCCACTCCCCATTAAGGATCGACTTCCACCGTCCCTGGCTGGTTGGAGGCTTCTCTTGGAATGGTAATTTCATATAACTTCTGGTAATCAAACATGGCTAGCTGGGAAATCCACGAACTAAATGGAGCTTCTTAGTGGGGATGTTATCTATCAATGGTGAATTTTCTATTACCATGTTTGATTACCGCAGGGTAATGCTAGTATATGATAATCATAGTAAGAAGAACAGTAAAACAAGATGATGACACACCCACGCAGACACCCTAATACTCTAATAGCATAAATATGCATATATGGGGTAGTCATTATGATAATAGTGTCACACTAAGGATGAACATAAATACACCAAGAATCATAATAACAATAATAACACACCATGTTTAATCATGATGATCACAGTTTTTACCATTCACATCATTGTATCATTATAATTTTAATGATATTCCCATTAATAATGACATTCCCATTATAACATTATAATGATGTTATATGTATCACAGTTTTTACCATTCACAGTTTTTTAATTGCTTCATTCTTATCACACGCCATGTTTAATCATGAGGATCACAGTTTTTACCATTCACATCATTGTACCATTATAATTCTTATAATCATATTCCCATTAATCAATTAATTATAGCATTAATATGATTCATATCACTCTTGATCTTTGTTATTAATGGCAATCATGTATATCATATTACTACAATGTTGGAATATATATATATACCATATTACTACCATATATTGTTATTCAATATTACTCTCATTGTTTCATGCTATATATATATACATATATATACATATATATATATATACATATATATATATACATATATATACATATATACATATATATACATATATATATACATATATATGCATATATATACATATATATATATACATATATATATATATACTGTATATATATATATGTATATCAATACTCATATCACCATTCTCGGTGACCCCAATTCGATCCATGCGATTCGGCTCACCCCAAAAAGGAGAAGGCCACGAGAGAACGGGAGCTCCAGGTCTGGGATGGCCGGCTGGCGATCGGGAGCTCGAAGGCCAACATGGCCATAGTGGATGCATGTGATACCTATAACTATATGTGGGTATATTTAATATGTAGGTATACATATATAATATACATATCTATATATATCTAAATATCCAATAATTAATGTGGGTATATATCCAATAATGTAGGTATAACTATATGGTTATTGGATGTTAATGGAGTTTATAAACCAACTTTCTCATATAATTGTGGGGTATATAAACCAACTATGGAGATCGGGAGCCATGATAAATATAAACATGTGGCCATGATAAATATTTCCTTAACATATTTCTTGAAATATGGCCATGATCAATGGATTGGTTTAAGGGAAATTTCAGAGGAAAGCTCCATATTTCATGCGAAAATCTATGGTTTCCGGTTTACATGTTCCCTTACACCAATCCACTGACATGAAGAAGTTGTACCCAACGTTTGGGTTAAGAACTAGGGACTGATAGTAGTTAATTTATTGGTTTTAATGGCTCATAGGACCTTAATGGGGGTATAACATCTCCAGGAAATGGCTCATGGCAAGTCAGCCATGGCTACTTCAGTGGCAATTATCATGGTAAGATCATCGAAGTGAATGGAGAAACCATGGGAATCTGTTTTTGGGATATGTCATGGGATATACCCTCTGGTAAATTAAAATAGACCCTGAAAATAGCCTAGTTTTGGATATCCATCAAAAAAAATACGCATTGGTTCAATGGACGATACATCAGCTATGACGAGCTCCGGCGGGACCACATGTTTTTTGGGCCAAAAATTGTCGCGTCGTTAAAAATGCGACATGTGTTTAAATCTATGTCTAACATGTTTAAATCTTTGCTAACTATGTCTATCAGTATTTAATCTAGTTTATAATTGTGTTTATATCATGTTATATCTATGTCTAACATTCTACAGCGTCGAGGCTGCAGAATCAAATCCGTGGACATGGCTTGGGGTCCAAATTTCAGACCGAGACCAGAAATCTTCTGGCCATGTCTGGCTATTTTTGTTGACCCAGAAAGTTCGTGAAAATTCGTGACCCAGAAAGAGCTGAGCCTTTGGGATCCAGCAATCCAGCATTTAAACCATTGTGTTCTTTTGCCCTAAACCTACCATTGTGACCATCACACATGGTTTTGGTTTAGGTTTAATGTGAGCCAGGATTTTCTGAGCATCGTTGATCACAGGAGAAATCAGAGGAGCTGACCAAATTCCTGCTGGAACTTGACGCCAGCGCCCCAGGGCTGGTCAAAATTTGAGCCCCTGTGAAGCACCGTTTTTTGGGGGTCAAACTTCAGGTTTAAAGACTTGTTGAGTCCATTTTATTGGGGACATTGTAGTTATCAATTGGCATATGTGTATATCTAAATGTATATTATATATATAATACATACGATACATATATAATATATAATATTATATATATACAATATAATTATATATATATTATAAATATATTATATATATACACACACCTTTATGTAAGGTTCAACCTTCCATTTTTTCACACCCGACAAGATGGCCTCCTCAGGCGAAGTCAGCGGGAGACGTGCCCTCCGCGATCAAAGGATCCTGCGAGGCTTGGAAGTTATGGCACGTCATGGGAAGATCATGGGAACAACCAACCAGATCATGGCTTTTATTTTTCCATCTATTGGGAAGAATAATCCCAATTGACTAATATTTTTCAGAGGGGTTGAAACCACCAACCAGATGTATATATTATATATGTATATATATATATATGGGTAAATTTCATCACGACCTCACTGTCCTCCCTCACTGGAATCATGGTTAGTAAGGGAAATAATTCACAAATGGCCTTAATTCGGGGTAGTGAAATATTATAATTTACCCAGATCTATAAAACATGATCAATGGCCATTTCAGGAACCGATTGATTGGAGGTACCTACCATATATAAGGCCTAAATTTCAGGGAATATCCCCACAAAATATAGCCTTATATGGTACTAACGTACCTCCATCAATTGGATCCTGAAATTACCATTGATAAAACATGATCAAAATCATCTATCAATGGGAAATCATGGTTGTCATTTATAGAAAAAATGATTGATTTATGGGAAAATGATCTATAAATGATCTATCAAAGGGAAAATCATTATAAAGTTTACTTTATCTGTAGTGGGAATGGGAATATCATGGGAAAATGATCAAACATTGTAAAACCCGGCTATAAATGCTTAGGGGTGCACTTCCAGTGAGCTCCGTGGATATTTACAATAGTTTTAGGGCTTATATCCCAACTTATGGAGGTTAGAATCCCATACCTTATACCATGGCTTTCACCCCTACCGCACCCCTAAGTACCATATCCTCTTGTCAAACTTGGAATGCAAACTTGAAGGCTGTAGAGACTCCCAACCTTTCAGCAAAGGCTCCCAGCTCTCTCGAAACTCACCCCACTGATCGGCCGCACTGATCGGATCGGTGAATTTTTCATCCAAAAAAACATAGTTCATCCCACATATAAGGGATATTCCATATATAACAGGGGGGGCCCGCACCCCCAAGTTTGGGGAATGATATCGACCACTCTCCCTGGGCGAGGCTTTCGAAGATGCCGAGAACTCGCGGCTCAAGGCGGCTGGAACTTCACTCATGTCAAGCAATAGGATTCAGCATCCCTTAGATTTTGGACCATACAATGGGTGGTACCCTCTGGTACACATACAAAAAAACTATAGAAAATCACCATTTTGAATAGGTAAATCAACCATATATTAGGTATTTCCAGTAGCTATAGTTAAATTACCAGAGGGTATACACCATATGGACCCATAAGGGTGGTTTCTGACTGTTTGTGACATTGCAAACATTAGCATGACTTGTCATTTTGTGAATTTTGGATATTTTGGACGACGCTGACATTACGTTTCTCATGATCCAAGATTTCGATCCAGGAGCAGTTGGCCAAGTCTGAGCTTCTCGGAAGGAATGGCTGGAGACAAATTGCTTGGTTGAGAGGATAAACAATTCTTGACATCTGTAAAATCGAACATGGAGCCGATGTCGGAAACAATGATTTTTCACAGGGCCCCATTTTGTTGAGGTCTCGTAAGCTGTCCAGGCGGTAAATCAACGAAGGTGGATCTAGAACTGTGTGTTTCTTGGTTTCGGCATTCGTTGCTTTCTCCGTATTTTCATGTGCAAAGTATATTTAAGTCTTGATATGTATCTATCGCCACATAGCACAGTGTACCATCTGGTTATTTAACATAGCCATGGAAAGATCCACCATGCTATTAAGTTCGGTAAACCATCTATTTCGATTAGGGCCATTTATACCATGGCGAACTGTTAGATAACCAGAGGGTATCCCCATTATATTTCCATGAAATATCCCATTAAATATTCCATTAAATCCCAATAAACCACTATATTCCAATAAATCACCCTATTTTCCACATATTTTCCACAACCAGATGGTATAACCAGATGGTATTTGTTTTGTAGCTCAATTTTTTTTTTTCGAAGCAAGAGTTGGATTCCGAGGGCCGACTTGCTGATGTTGCAGCAGTGGCATGCGCAGATGGCCTAGGTGCAACGTTTCGAAACACGGTTGGATTCAACGAAAGCCATGGTGCCCACTGGAGGTTTCCATAGTCATGGTGGTACCCTCTGGTAAACATACAAAAAACTATGGAAAATCACCATTTTCTATGGGTAAATCCACTAAAAATGGCCATTTTCAATAGCTTTTTGTATGTTTACCAGAGGGTACCCCAATTTATGGATGGTTTATATTGGAAAATCCCCATCTAAAATGGATCTGGGGGTACCTCCATTTCAGGAAACCACACAAATTAGTACAAAATTGGGACCATTATAAAATCAAACCTATGAACTATGGGAAAAAGGGACCATTATAAAATCCCAAAGACTTTTTGCTGGGAGATCACTTACTGAGTAAGGCAAGGGGGATAAAAATAGTGCAAAGTCAGGAACCATTATAAAATCAAAGCTATGAGTTATGGGAAAAAATGTGTGCTACAAGATCAAGGGGCACGACCTAGGGAACAGCAAAATGAGCACAGAATTTGAACCCAGTACAAGATGAACGAGTGTGTGTTTCGTGCTAGTTTGATAGATTTTGAAACTGTTACAATTTTTTTGGGGCTAAATTTCCCACATTAATGCGCTGACCAACTGCATTGTGCAGGATTGATTTTGTAGTGAAGGACGTGCTTAAAAAGATCGTGCCCTTTGATGTTGTAATGAAGGACGCCTATCTTGAGGTCCAGGCAGACCCCGTTTCAGGTCCTTAGGATATCGCAGCGCAGGCAGTGCAGAAGGGGTATCTTCGCCATGGAAGCTCTTCGCCATGGAAGCTTGCGGTGCTGTTGCAGTGGTTGTCAGGACATACCTGGGTGCACTTCTGGTCCGCATTGCTACATAATCAGTACTCTAATTCAAAAAAAAACACGTGCTCACATCTTCTAGTGTCTGGGGTTCAAGCTGTCTGCAAAATATTTCGGAATATATTTGGTTCTGTGGACGCCATGTCAATCAAGTGTACAGAAACGACCAGTTTCAGAATGAGCATTTGTTTGGATTGCACAAATGGTTTCTGGAAGGGATTGGGATTTTGTCCCAAAACTGATTTCCAAAACATGCCTGAGACTCTAAGACCCCTCCTTCCGACACTTCTGAGAGGTATCAGGGTGACGGTGTACTAAATCGTGTACTGCAATATCAAAGTTCGTGGGCTGGAATTTGCCCAATTTTCACAAAAAAAATACTACCGAAAGAGATTAGTCTGCAAGAAAACATATGCAGTGGTCCCACATCCTTGTCAGGTGTTGGAGGCTACCATCATCTGTGATCATTGAACTGGCCCCAAACCCGCAGCGTCGCGCAGGACAAGGGGACAAATTGGCAGCCAGAAAAAAAAAGAAACTGGCGGATCCCAGCCATCCAAGTGGACGATTTTTGGTAGACTTCTGTTGGAAGAGAACCAAACTGGATCTGGTTGGTGGTTTGGAACATGGATGGATTATGAGGTTCCATTCAGTTGGGAATTTCATAATCCCAACTGACGAACTCATATTTTTCAGAGGGGTTGGTTGAAACCACCAACCAGGGATGGTTTGCCTATTTTTTTTTACCTCAAGCTGATGGTTTTTAGTGATGAAACATATGATGAAAAATAGGGATTGGTTTGGCCATATTTTTCACCAAACGCTGACGGTTTGATATTTCCAAAGGGATCTGAAATACGCATTTCAATCCCAAACAAAAATCCTCAACGCGGAAGGCTCAGATGTTTTTGCCACGATAATTCAAGAAAGGTTGTTGCAACATGTTGCAATTTTAGGTCCACAGATCTGGAGCCATCTAAAATCAGTTTCAAAGGATCCCAGGGTGAGGAAACTCATGGAAACTCAGATCCTGAGACACCCAGTTGTTGGATGTACATCGAACTGGCTCAAGCTTTGAATGTAGGTTTCCCTGAGATTTTTGGCAGACGTTGGAGTCAAACCTCACAGGCACTGCAACATCATGCTATGCAAGGTGTTTTGAATATGCCAAGTACAGCTGAGCTAACTCCGAAATGTACATGTTCAAACACACGGACGTCGTCTTCAACAAGCCATGCGTGGCATAGTCATGCGTGGCCCTTCCTGCCAACTGTCGATCCAGGTGCCATGGTTTACCATATGGGGGTTTCCATCATGGGGGTACCCCAATTTATGGATGCTTCATAATGGACAATCCCAATCCAAACTGGATGATCTGGGGGTACCCCCTATTTTAGGAAAGCACCCGACCTTGGTTCCGTGGTTAGCTTCAGCTGCATTGAGGTCGTTCCAGATGAGCAAGCGCAAACAGTTTCTTTCGAAATTTTCAACCAGGCGAGTTTGTTTAACTTTGGTTTGTCAATAGCAGTTCATAGCAATTCCAGCCAATCCTCATTATATGATTATCCTGAGTGTCATTAATTTAGCACATGTGCAACAATCAGTGTAGCGGCCAATCACTGTAAGAGTAAGCACAGAAAAGCATAAAAACACCAGAAATCAACTGGAAAAATGAATACCCTCGCTGAAAAACTCCAAGTGCACTCGGCCCAATGATACTTTGATGGCTCTTCAAATATCCAGAGTGTGCAAAAGTCCATGATACTTCCGCGAATCTACCCTGAAAAGAGTGAAAAGACTGTGACAAACTTGGAACCATGAACAACTTGGGCACTAACTTGTGGTGACTTTCAATAATTGCATGTGCCATAACCCAGGGAGAAGCGTTTTGGTGTTGGAATGATCAGATCCGAGAAATGCCATTGCTAAAACATTGTCTTTCAGTATGTTTACTACTGTAGCGACGAGTCCAACTATGCCTTTGGAAGGCAACATAGATACATCTAGTGATATGGTATTTTCGCACACCGTTGCAAATAGTCATCACTTTTGCAGTACCCCCCCTGCATCACTCAACTAGATGTATTACCTCTTGGATGTTCATAGCACAATTGCCCTGCAGCCCGGAGCTCAAGTTTCACCGCGTCTGCCTCCAACCCGCGGTGGCTGTGTGCCACTGTGTGCCCTGCCCCGAAACCCACGGCAAAGCCATGATGTCTGCGGCAGCCAAAGCAATGGCGGGAGATGAGCTGAGGTCGGGGGCGTTGACGTAGCAATGTCCTCTTGGTCCATAGAAAACTAATCATCGATTTCCCAGTTACAATCACTTTCTGGATCAGAAGTGAGTCACTCGATCAGTTCAGATCGTAGGTCAAGATCCCAAGAGAAACAGTTTCGATCACGTCATCCGAGTTGAGCTCTCGTTGGTGCAGGAACCTCAGCCGTGAGGCAGGAAGTGGGGTCTCAGTGTCAAATAGTTTGGCATGGAAAGTGGCTGGGACGCAGAAACGCAGCGTGTCCTAATGTCCCCGAGGATTTGAAACAGAATTCGAAAGACACATCGTCTTTTCTTGGGCTACAACTGACTGGATTTGGTTCCTCACCCAGTTCTATCCCATTGCAATGGCTCCACACCTGGCGTTGCCCGGTGAGGACGTCATTTCCCGGACCATCGAGAGCCTGAGGAGAGTTGCAGCACAGGTCACAGAAGACGAGGCGCCCTGGAAAGGATCATAGGATGCCTGACGTCACAGGGCTGACGTTTTCAGGGGATCAACACATCGGATAACCTCAATGACTCTGGCTAGCATTTTTCATGTGGTATGCGCCCTCCAAACAACGATCATCATTTCTTAACTCTGTTTCCCGAATCATTCTTTATGCGAAAAACATCGAAAAACCTTCACGACCAAGATGAAATCTTTGCCATGAAATCAGGCGTTGAGCAGTTCCATGTTCCTTCTGAAGGTCACTGCCATTGTGGACGGCTTCGAGATCACTTCCGGCACTTACGAAATGGATGCCATTCACCGTGCTGTGGAGGAGCACGGCTGTCATGCAGTGAATTTGAGCAAGAATTCAGAACGGCGCTTTGGTGAACAGTATGCCGGGAGTAGGTTTGACGAGGCCTTCCTCCGTCAGATTGATTTCTAACCTGACTTGACCCAAAAATGCTTGAATATCTGAGCTCCGATTTCAGGTCAAAAAAAGGGCATTGGGGATAGTGTTCAAAATCATCCAACTTTGATACTTTGTTTCTAGCCAACTGAAGCTGTTCTGATGAGTTGCAGACCAGCCAGACCAGCTTGGATTGAGGAGTCGTTGCGTCTGTGGGCCAGCCGGGATCAGGTGCGCTGTTGTGGCTGTTGCAAATTGAAGTGCAATATGAGAAGCAGGATGGAGCAAAGGTAATGATCCACTCTGGATCACATATGGGTAGCCATATATCATCATATATATCATCATATATCCTGTATTGTGGATCTACCACTCATACTACATATATATATATTAAATATATATGTACCTGACATGGCAGAGTGATGTGTATAATTGCGAAGCATGCTTGTGTTTGGAAAATCGTGAAGTTGGTTTAGCAACAACAATTTCGTTGTGCTCACCTTGCCCCCTGAGATGTTCACATGTGTTGTTTATCCATTTCTTGCTGTTTGATCCCCTTTCACCTTATGGTGACCACGCCTGAAGTGTTGGGGTTGTCGGATCATCATCCGCTGCCGCATCCCAGGTGGGGCTCACATGCACGCTCAAACTGAGCCAGGAACACACGATTGAGGAACAGAACTCCATGAAGGAGGTGCTCCAGCGGGAAATGTGGATCAGGCTTTGATCGTGCTTGGGGGATGATGGGCCCATATGGGCCCCACCCCAACTTTTTGAAGCGGTCCTAATCAACTCCTTGGTAGGCTGGGCAGTTGTAGTCTCACCTATATGTGGTAGAGGCCCATGGATGTGGCAGGATTCTGCACAGTCGATTCGTCGGGTGTTGTTTGGGTTTGAGCTCTTTGAGTCCTGGAGGAGTTTGGCGACCTGAAGTCCAGACTGGAGGCGGGTGCGGTGCCACGTTGCCTGACAGTAACATGAACCATGCTGGAACAGTTTGCAGCAGCCGAGAAGCTGTTTGATTTGCAGCCTCTCATTTCTTCGTAGGTCTTCACGTCAGAATAATGCTGCCAATGACACATGGGTCAGAATTTCTTCACCTAGTCCTTGATGCCAGATTGCAAATCCTTTGCCTGCTGAATTCAAACATGCTGGGTGCACCTTTTTCTTTGAAGCCGTTCATCCACGTTTTTTCAAAAACCTCTGGAGCCTTGGTGTTGTGAGATCATTTGCACAGGTGGAGACGGTCACCACCAGACTGGCCCAGCAAGTCATCCTGGAGGATCAGGAGTCCTTGAAGGAGGTGCGTGCGTGGAACGGAAATGATGGGTTGATCTTGGCGTTGGCATCCACTGGTTGAAGGATGTTGAAGGTATAGTTGCAATCAATTTCTTGGCAAATCCGTTCCAGCCAACCCGAAAAGGATTCGCGGAGATGTTCAAGCCAATCTTCATGGTAAGCTGGTAAGCTTGGAGCTGAATAGCCTAGCTGAATAGCTCAGTGTACTTTGAGAACATCAGATCCTTGTCCCTTGTTTCACCTGGGGCAGGAACTTCGCCAGCTGAAGTCCAACATGGAGGCACCATGGGCTGTTGGAAACATGGGCAGCCACTGGAACAGACAGCTGAAAAAGCGTTCCCAAGAGAACATGAGCTGTTTGATTTGCGGATATTTGCAGATTTTCAGTGAATCTGGAGCTGCCTGTGAGCTGGTCATAAAATGTGTATGATGCTTACATGATGATCGATGTTATATGTATAGTTTTGTTCTAAACCGATTGAAGAACAAAGTTGCTGCCGCCATTTGCAGATGGGTGCAATGGATTGATCGATATTGGCATTGGTTTGGCGCAACAAATCTAACCTCTGCAGCCCAGATCCAGGAGAAGCTGGCTGATTTGGAAGCTAAAATGAAGGCGATGGCCGAGGCATAGTTTTGACTTCTGAGAGGGAAAACTGATGCTGAAAGGGAAGAAAAATTGGGGGTCACATTGTTTATCCCACTTATCCCATGTGTTTTTCCTTGGAGCGGTTTCTCTTCGATGTTGTTTCGGTCCACCATGTCTGAACGCACACTCTGGACACGCCAGGAAAAGCCTCAAGCGACACAAAGTGCAGAGGAGCCAACCATCACTCCATCACTGGGTTTGTGCTTTGACCCAGTACTTACATTATCTTTCCGGTTGGTAAACGATTGATAGTCACTGATAACCATCATGGGAGATATCCTTTTCGGGAACTTCTACCGTATTTCCAATCATTTACTACAATGTGGTACCCCCCAGTTATAAGTTAGTTTATAACCCCCATCAACTATAGATATACCTACCATAAGTCCTACTTATTGTAGTTATAAACCAACTTAGCTATCGAACTGGGGCACCACTATGTAGGTGATCAGTGATCAGTGATCATCCAAAATGAGCAAAACATGAAGCTCTTAAAGCTCTGAAATGCGCCGTCGTGCCACTCATCTCCACATGATTTGTCACAGCCTTTGATATCCGAGAATATTTAAGAAATTACAGGAATGATGGAACATATTCTCAAATATCATGATGAATATTTGATATTTGATATTTGTGCCTCTCATTTTCAAACATGATGGATACTCCAATCAGAATGGTTTCCAATAAAGACGGTCAATAAGTGGATTTCGGGGGCCCTCATTTTGGGGCCCCAAATTTTGGGAAACGGCTACATAAAACTGGATGAATGACAATGACCTCATTGTGATGTCACTGGAATGATCGTTCGTAATTAAAGGAATCATCCCCAGATGGCCTTATCTCAGCTATTTTCAAGTTGTTGAATTATAATTTAGCCAGATGTTTTTACTCAATTGGGATCAAGTTGGTTTATCTTCAAGTTCGCGAAAATTCACCTCCTTCCTGCAGTTTCTTGGAATTCTGGTGCTTGGAAGTCCACTGGCATCCTACTGCCGCACTGACGTCAGCCTGTGTTTTACGCCTCGAGGATCTCTTGAAAAGGCTTGCAGACTTGGAGGAAAAAATCACGAAAGTCATGCCCAAGGCCATGTGGAAAAGGGGCGATATGCGTTTTTTGGATGGGAAGCATTTGCATATTTGCGATCACCTTTTCTTTGTGGGGCGGCTTCGATACCTATAGGCTCAAGCATCAATGTTTTATTCAAAGATAGAGAGGAAAGGTAGATGCGGGAGCTACTTCCACAAGCTAAAAGAATCAACTGTACCTTGGAAACAGAGATGGGGCTAAATTGGCATCAATATCGAACATCAAGCAACATCAGAGATATAGATACAGTATTTTGTGCTGCAATTTAATTCAATTCCAACCCTTCGATATCCTGCGGAATGATGTCCCTGAACCCACCAAGCAAGAGCCAGAGAGCTAGAGACATCAGCAGCCAGGAGACTGAAGCATCAAAGCAGAAGGCGATGGGTTTGGGTTTCACGTTTTGTCTATCCAACCACTATGCGTTGATCATTTATCACGAGCTATATTGAGCCTAATTCACTTAACATTTGAGGATTTTGCAGTGGGATTACTGTATGTGGGATTTCCATTTGCACCCATGTTCTTGCTGGGCGTGCCTTCAGAATTTCTGCCGCGCCGATTTTGGACATTCGTAGGTTTCAAGGGTTGACCACTGTCGATGGCAAAGGTCCAAGGCTCAACAGGTTTAGTGATTCCAACACACTCCAGCAAGTCTACAGTCTACACAGTCTACACGATTGAGACCACAGTTGCGTTTGGGATGTGACAGGTTGCGTGACCATCTAATCAGCATGTCCGTGGGAGCCTGACATCGATGTCCAGGACGCAAAGACCGGCGCTGCAAAGGAACTGACCGAGGTTGGGAACATGACTTGCCCGGAGGGAATAAAAGAGGGGTCTGGGACAAAATGAAAGGCCCGCAGGCTTCAGATTTTGTTCATTTTTCGGACCGCCAGCTAATTATAGAGTTTTAAGGTTGATCCACACAACCTGCCCCATTATGCCATGTGCGATTTTGCTTTGCGCCGCCTACAAACATGATTTCCCAAAGATATGGGCTATAGGGCTTTGATGCAAACGACAACATTTGCAAGTTTAAAATTATGCAAGTCGTAGCTGCAGAAATGGTTTGATAATGCACTGATTGCTTTTGCTCCCAAACTGATGTATTCAATGAAACCATTTCATGAGCATCTTGATGGGAGCTTGGAAACCAATTTTTCATCCTTCCGTTCCGTTGCTTTTGAGAAGGAAGAGAAAAAGGAAAAGAAGAAGGAAGACGATGCCAGAGCCTGAAATCTTTGACCCGGTGCCAGTCACGGTGAAGCTCTGGGGACGTTTCTGTGAAATTCTGTAAGAGAGGCAGCACTTTCGGAACTCTTGTCATGACACCGGTTATCGAATTATCATCCAACGTCATAATTCACAGTATCATCACTTGGCCCATCCAAAGCCGGGTGATTAACATTATCAACAACAAGAGCAGCTCACTCTCACCATGAACTGCTCTGCTCTGATTTGGAGCATTTGCTGAACTGAGGCATGGGGAGATTTGAAGAGCTATGACGAAGCGTTTGAGGATCAAACAGCATCAGGGTGAAGGGTCGTGGCGTGTCATGGGCTGTGAGGAACTCCCCTTCATTGGACAGGAAAATCATTGGTTGAATGGTCTCAGCGGTTCCCGTTCCTTATTCGCCATAGTCGTTTGAGGCAAGGCACTTTCAGGCCCATAATTCCGGCTATATGGTTGCTGCTTTTGGCCACAAGTCCAATTTTTCCATCCCCCCAAGCTGTCATGATTATATACCAATAACTCGGAACTATATCTTGTTTTTGGTGTGGCTTGCCAGTTGAGAGAGGCGGCCATCGGGAGCTTGTCGACCCACTTGACGGCTTTAGGGTTCGTGGTTGTATGGTTTCTTCCAACAAGTTTTCAGCGACAATTCAAAGTGCAGGAACTCCAGAAGGATAAAGAGAACAACGACCTGGCGCTGTTTTCAAAGCTCAGACCCTTGTCTGGAGGTTACTTTGGGGGTACTTAGATAGTTGCGGATGTTCGTCCTAGGAATGGCAAGTGCTTAATCGCCATCCTCATGATCGGTTTCCTGATGGCATTCATATGATATGGCCATATATATCATCCCTGATTGACCAACATGCTCATCGATTTATTCTCAGCACTTCTTTCACATATTGATTGCTTGGCCGCAACTGCCTGCCTGGGTTGATCGACCAAATTGTCATGGCTCAACCAAGACCCAGTCATCTGTTGAGATATGGTTTGGGTGCCAAAGTGACGTTGCGTCACAATGGTCAAAAGGGCTTGCAGGCGTCATGAAAGTTTGGGGTAGGTGGCTTTACCGGTGGAAATTACGACTATTGTCAACAAAAAAGGAGGAGTTGAACAACAAGTTCGGGATACGCCCGCAACATTTGTTGCTCATTGGTCTCTTTCCGAAATGTTGGGGTCCACACCTCGAAATGGGATAATGATCCTCGATCGCCACACAATAAAGTGACATTGAGTCATTGTTTTTTGGAAGAAGTGTTCCAAAGACTCCCAGACATTTGGGCATGGGGTACTCCTTGAAAAGGAACGGTTGAAGAGTAAAGCCCCATGCATCCATGGCTCTATGTGACCCCAATCCTTGCTGCGTTCCCGAGGTGAAGAAATCAGAGAGAAGCACGGTGTTTGGGAGGAGGCCTCCTGTTTCAAGATGTTGCCATACAGTTGTCTGTCTTGTTTAAACCGACTTCTGAATTTTCAGATTCACGTGTTGTTTCTTTGTGGTTGGGAAGAGGATCATTTGAGACAAGCCATTAAAAGAATGAACCTGTTTAAGGCCTGTTTGAAAGGGGCTGCTTCTAAGATCAGGAATGTTTTCCTACACTTCCAGCTTAACTTTTGACGATCTGTAGGCTGACAGCTTCAGTGCCACCAGTTTGATTTCAGAAGGGCAATGGTGACCGGTTGATTCGCCAAGATTGTACATTTGCTTATTCAAACATCAAATGACCACCATTGATCACCCATAACAACATGCCTATGGTATCCTGTGATTTCTGGGCTCGTTTTGCTACAGCAAAAGCAGGCGACTTCAACGATCTGAGACATCGCATAATGGCCAGCATCACAACTGGCAAAACCTTCCAAGGTTACCTTTTGCCGCCCTTTTGGCCCAGGCCTGAAGCTTGATGCCAGCCTTCTATTCCAACTCTTTGGCACGGCTCGGGTCTTCTGTCAAGGCACCCGTGGATTATCGTTGAGTGGTACTCACCGCGATAGCTCCAGATATGAATGATTGCTATGTATCAGAAATTATCAGAATGTTGATGATGAGAATTCAAGTCTTCCCATTCAGTGGCTCCTGTAAGATCTTTTCAAGGTTGATTCCGTTTCACCTTTCATGCGCCACTTGACAAAGCTCCCAGCGTTTGAGAATCCCAGTTCGGGGTGCATCCGACTGCCAACAGAAACCACCTGAGTCTTGCCCACGAACTTTTGGTCGGCAGTTGAACTACCAGCCGTTTTTCAAAGACATCAACGAACTCTTCGAATTTCATAAAGAGAAAAAGCCACTGTTTGATGCTCGGATTGAAACCGCGTTAGTCCAGGATCAATGCTGACCTATCGTTGTTTGTCTCTTGGGAAAAATCCGAATGGTGATTTTGCATGTTTTCATACCCACCAACAAGTTATCCCCTGATCCGTTTTATTTCATAGCTTCAAAGGTTAAGCAAAAGCTGAGGCTGTGGTCAAGAATACTTTTTTGCATTGACGCAAAAATCATTCTAAGGATGAACAAGTGAAATACGTGGCCCACGAAACCAAGGGCAAGGCTGAGCCCTCAGTGAAGCAGACACATCAAAGTTCATTGACTGTTTGGAGCGAAACTTTCGCAAAGAAACTTGGAGAAGAGTCTATGGCAAAGCCACTGATAATAAAACTATGTTTGCTGTGTTTGTGATGTGGGACAGGGGTTGATCTAAGAGAAAGGATATAATCTCTTCCAAATGATTCTATTGACCTGCATTCATCATGAGCAATATCAGTTAGCGCTTCCGAGCTTATAATGCCCTGCAAAATCAAGGCACTAATTCCTGGCATGAAGGGCCAACCAAGACGCTTGGTTTTTGATAAAAGGCTTTGGGAGCATGCGTGGCACGTCACATGTTTTCAAGCTGCTTTGAAACGGTCACACTCACAGTCTCAGGATTCTCACCATAAAAACACTATCAGATCCGTGGTTACACACCACTGTGTCTTCCAAGACTGGAGCTCTTGCAACCGAGGATGTGAAGCGAAAGCAGCGTTCAAATATACGGACGCAACCGGAACCTCATGGCCACTTGGCGTCAAACCAAGTTTTAAACGCAAAGCTGATTTCATGAAGTTTTTCAAGAATCTAAAGAATGTGAACAGAGATTAAACAGAGTAGAAACATGACATAATACAGGAAGTTGAGTTTGCAAGAGTCTCTCTGCTGCCATTCACTGACGAGGCATCGGTGCACGGACATTGTCCGAGCTACGATATTATACCACGACATCCGGAGCATGTACGAGGGCCTCAAACTCTTGGACCAACTCCACAAGGACATTTGCATTGCATGCACAGCTTTTTTTGCACAGCAAGAAGATAGAAGTGGAGCAGTGGGATGAGTTCGCTACCGCACCATGTGTTTGTCACTTGCAGGAGGGAAAGATGGAGATCGTTGAATTCAACGATCGGTGCCGCAGACACATTGACAAGACATGACAAGACAACAAACCCCCATTCTGGACAAGGGGTGGTGGACATCAATGACTCGGTTGTTTCTGATCAATCCTGATGTGACTGCCCCAATTGGCTTGAAGATTCCAGAAGCGGAAGGTACCTGACGCCGATGCCCGGAAACTATCGAGACCTCCAGCTCTCAGTTACTTTGCTTGATAAATTTGATGGGTTTTGTGACTTCGCTTGCAAACAGTGAAGGTTGGATTGTTTTGTTTTGAGTCATTCTCACACAATTCAGGACGTTTGCATCCACAATGTATCATGTATTCCTCCCCAAGTGCCTCCTGCACTCCCAGCAACTTTCACATTGGGCTGCATACAGCAGAGACTGTGCCAAGGTGAAAATTGATGGCATGATTTCCGAGCTCCAGTTGAACACTCGGATCATGGCGTACGTGAAGGCCTCGCCCAAAGATTGCAGCGCACAGCGGACTTGCGTTTAATCAGACTTGGCTCGGTGTAGGCAACATCAATTTCAGGTCCTATTGATTCTGATTCTAGCCTCCTGAAAGGATTTCAAAGGTGGTTTTCTAGAAGAGGTGGTGAAAAACACAAGCAGGTCATGCTGCTCTATGTTGAGATCATGCGATGGTGGCATACGATAGAAAGATATGGAAAGATGTCTTGCCCTAGTCCTTCCAGCTGCAGGAACATGCCGGTCACAGGAGCTTTCTCGAGAACTGGTTGCAGCCGTGAAGGAGTCAGATTCCAAACGTTGCGATGATATCCTGTTGCTCGGCACAGCTTGACAGAGGTAGATGAGACGGGTCACTGATGCCACATCCACTTGAATGGGTTCAGCAGCTTGTGATGAGTGACATCTAGGAGTGACTCTGTTGTAATTTCACGCGAGCATTGGCAACCGAGGGAAACCATAGTATTTTTATTTTTTGTGACATACCTAAGTTTGATCCGTAACAAACTCATTCATTCGGGAAGTCTCCAAGACCAAACGAATCGATCATCTGTGACTTCCTGTCCAGCATTTAGAGGTGTACATTGTATCATTAAGACTCGCGCCATGCAGACGTGACCCCAAACTTTCCAAGGTCTTGGGGACAAGACCTATTGGACGACAAGTCAGTGGAGGCAACGGCGGTTGATTTAATCACGAAACGCCCCACGGCTTGCCCGTTTCGCAATTTCACATGTTGAGAGAGGCGTTTTGATGCTGACACACGAAGGTTCTCTGAATGTACAGTCGTGCAGATTCCAGTTAGGGATGGTATTTGTGTGATATGCTGAGGGAAATCTGCCTGATTACAGTAGTTGGCATATCGCGCTGAGTGTGACAGGAAATTGTCAATGGCAAGGAGAAACCGGTGTTGCACGAGGCAAGCCAAACAAGCCACACGTTGCACATGTTTTGAACTCCGAGCCGCCTCTACAAACTGAAAGAAGTTGTGGCCGGGTTGTCCAAGCTCGTGGCACAGTCAATTTCAGAGCCACTCAGGCAGTTGAGAGTCAATTTTCCACAGCTGTTGGTACATTCATACCTTTGAACAGACAAGCGGAGTCAGGCAGCCCGTCAAGGCAATGCCGATCTCGTGTACCTTGGCAGTACTCAGAATCTGCAAAGTAAGTTGTTGTGGCTGTTGCGTTGATATGCAGTAAAAACATGTAAAAACAAACAATCCGAAACTGTGGAGAAACATGAAAACCACATGTTCAAGTGGATCGTGGCTGCCGCCTGTTGAATGGCCTGCCTAGTCAGAACGGTGGCCAAGGAGGGTGTTCCTGCACTATAAAGCAGACGTCAATTTAAAAGACAACGAGGGGCAATCCGCGCTTCACAAGGCCTGAGAATTGACTGGGGTTTGTACGGAAGGAGAGTTCCACGAAAACTGCGCGCTGTTTTTTCATGTTTTTTTCGTTCGCTGCACCAAGAAGACCTATTGAATTCATCCTGGCGTCATTCATGAAATAAGCCAGGAGTCTCTGAAAGCAGGAGCACATAATCAATGGTAAGTTAAGAGTTAGTTGATTCGATTGAAGCCTCCTGGAGTAGTCTCTGGTGGAATGAAAGGCTGCACAGATCGACCTTTTTTGGGCTCCTGAATACAAGTGACGATCCACAGGCCATGGCTGGAGGATATGAGCGAGCTGCCTGGCCCTCAGTGCAGGATTCAGGATGAAAAACAGCCTTTCTGTGGTAGGGGAACAACTCAACATGGGACCAGCCCCGTTGGAAATACTTAACTCTCTAAGCCGAGGGGCGGCTGATCGACGGTTGAAAAAATCGATCCATGACTCGTGAGATGTGTGCGTGGGGGCTTCAAAACTCAGTTGATGAAACCATGCTGAGACCTGGGCCCTGATTTGTTCTGGAGCCAAATTTGACGCTGACCAGAAGGGCATGACTCCGTTGATGGAGGGTCTCTTGAGCAATCAGCGCAAGTAGCCAAGGGGCTTGAGTGAATCAATGAATTTGAAGAATCATTTGATGTGGGGAGTCAGCCTCAATTCCTTCCAGCATTTCAAAGATTAGAATTGCTTGGGGCTTCATCCCACTCAGTAGGATAAAAACCAGGATTAGCTTCCCCATTTGTCATTTTGATATTCCCTCCTAAAGTGGGGAACTCAAAAACCAGAGATTCTTGGGATGCTCCTTATTCTTGTGTTGGGCCCTCAAGCCGTGGTGGACCTCCATGCTCCGTGAAGGATCGTTTCGTATAGGCATGAAGCAACTTGATGGAAAGAGACGCAGACATTAAGAATCCTTTTTGTCGCTGAACCTAGGCTTGCTCAAGCTGCGCGTGAATCCTGCAAACGAAGCAGTCGCGCGATGCGTCTCGACTCTTGCACAGACAATGGTTGCGCAGGGATGTTTCAAACGAGAATTGGAAGGCCTGAGTGCAAGGCTGGAGGCACGGTCGGGAGCTGCTCATCCCTGGCAATCACTGACAACCAGACGAAATCTCACGTTTTACCCCCAGAAAGCCATTGGCGCCGCAGAATTGCAGATGCCCCTGGAAATTTCAATTTCACATGCAAACGCTCCAGCAAAATTGAGGTTGAAATATTGGCGTTGACTAGTTGATGACCCAGCTAGGCATTGAACAATTCACCATTGCAGATATTTTTCAGCTTGGCTCGGCATCTTAAGTGACTAGTGCAGCCGTGCGATTGTACACCACTGGCAGGTCTTTGTCCAAGAGCGGTTGAAGCAGAGCTCTGATCTTATTGCAGCTTGCAAAGATTGCGATCTGCAGAAACTGGACCGTCTCTTGAGAGAAGCTTGTCACAAGTGTTGCTTTTGGGTCAGCTTTGCTTCAGTTTCAGCCAGGGCAAAGTTCAAAGATGTTTCTTCGCGAAAACAAACATCCTCCTTACTTTTGACAGATCTAGACAACAGGCTGGCCTCCTGCTGCGCAGATCAGCAAATGCCAGTACTTTCGTGCTGGCACATGGGGCCATCCCGAGGCCATCCCCAGGCCACCCATATATCCCCCAGTCCAAGAAAACTGTGGGATTCACAGGTGACTCAATGTCTAGGTTGAGCAGAAAACATCAAAAATCTGGAGTACTTGGTTTTAATTTGATTGAAATGGATTTGAGGATTTGTTCCTGCAGAAAAGGTCAACAGGTCAACTAGACTTTGTTTTCGAACATCCTTTCAAAACAGACCAAGTATGGATTCATCTTGGGATGCACCATACCAATGGCCAGTGATGGTCAGTCAGGACTGGGCAGACCCCAATAGTCGAGACATCGCCGGAGATGGACTGCATGCAGTGCACGTTGCTTTACATGGTGGGCGGATGGACTTCAGCGCGGAGAGGGCTGAAGTCCTTCGGAGGCTCTTGGAGCCTTGAAATTGCTAGTGCTAGGCTGTTCTGGATGTCCCTTTGCTTCCGATGGATGATTTGGCATACCCAACAAATTTCCGCTAACTTTTCTCCTTCAAGGAAAGATGAGAGGAACTTGACAACAATGTGGACCTCTTCCAAATAATTTGCAGATTTTGGTGGGCTTGCTCTGGATTCTATGTCATTTGGGCAGATTGTGACAGCCATGATTCTTCTAGATTGTCTGGGTGCAGATGTTCCGGGGATAGACATGTCAACCAAAGCTTTGTCCTGTTTCCGCAATATCTGGGCCAATGGGTGTTCATTGTGATGCATTTATCTTCTGTGTTTTGACAAAGGGAACCAAATCTATGTGAATCCAAGGAGTTTCGTGCCTATCCAGACGCTACGGCAAAAATGCCAGAGGGTCAGGAGTCGACAGCTCTCGAAGTAGCGTTGAAGAACTCCAACAGGAAAGCGCACATAGGCGTGGCAGTGCTGATCCAGCATGGGGCACGCCACGAGAAGAAGCGCGTCATGGACTGCTTGCAGTGGACAGCAAAGGATGCACAAGAAGCTGAGCCACTGGCTGCTTGGTTGGTTTACTCAGCCTAATGTGGTTGCAATATGTAAAGGTGTTTGTAACTGTTTCTTGTTTCTCCTTGTTTTTGCATGTGCATTGTAGAGGACCTCTGCAGAGGCTGCAAACAGAGTGCCGGCGGCAGTTTTTCACAAAGTTAATGGTTTCACGGTGTTTCGCAGTTTCACTATACAGAATAAAACATAGACGCCCCAAGCAGCTTCCTTTCTCTGGGACATATCCTTTTCTAATCCGGCTCTGAATGTTTGCAGAATCGTCACCATTAGATAGGATGGCATGCCCAACAATTGTTTACCCAAGCGCAACTTTGTGGAATCCAGGCAGTAGTGCGGCGATTCCTGGCGACCTGGCGTTTTGTGGTGGACTTAGACCAGTCGTTGATGCTAAAGGCGCGGAAAAGATCCACACCTACTGTTTCATCTGTTTTCTGAGCGCTGCCGTGTTGATTCCAAGGGTTTTATGTCGAATAAGAATCTTACCAGTGATATAGAGCTTTTGATTTTGCAATATTTCTTGATATTTTGCGTGACAGTGAGTTTCATAGAGAGCACACCGCAAGTGAATCTGCTTTCTGTGCAGGCATGTCCTTTGGAACTCTTACTCTTTCGCGGCTATGAAGCTGCAAAACGTTGTAAAGTTGAGGAGGACCTGGCAACCGCGGAGCCAACATTGCAGGTTTAAAGCACATTTGACCTTGACTTGAAAAGTCACAACGATCAAAGGACGTCGAATCATTCGTCCATCTCTACTTAAAGGATATCAAAGGTGGGGAAACTCTGTTCAATCAAAGTTGCAGTGGGTGCCCATGCGGCTTGGCATTCTTGGTTGCACGTTTGCCACTACGCACGAAAGCGGCAATGCCTTGCGGCGTGCCAGGATGTAAAGCGTCAGGCAGCGCTTCATGTAGCCAGCATTCTTTACTCTCATGGGCATTTTTTTGAACTTGAAGCGCTCCTTGGGGCAGATTGCAACCTCCAGGACAGCCAATGGATCACAGCAGTTTGCAGTTAAATCAAAAAAGACGCGGGGCGAAATTCAGAAAGAAAAAGTATGAACAGATGTGGTGTAAGCTTTCGGCTTGTATATGCTTGTATTGATTCGATTGATATGCAGACTATCCTTGAAAACTTGCTGGGACTGCGGTCACTGAAGGGCTGCGGAATGGTTGTGCAGGGTTCTATTCGCCGAAGGGATGCCGAAGATACAATATTGATCCTGTATCCCGTGTATTGCATTCTAATAACTCTAATATATTCATGTATATTCTAATTGAGGATTGCGGAGGTCAACTTTTGAATTGCAGAAGTAACATTCAAACTCTTTGGTGGAAGCTCATGAAAGCAAAAGCAACAAAGAAAACTATCGCGGAAGCTTTCTTCTGTGTCACGGTAGCAAAGCTGGGTCATCCCGGGAAACACGATTCATATATGCAGGCAGACTCATCCCCACCCTCAAGCAAGTACGCAGAAGCAAGCATGCTACGCGCCGGGAAACTTGCACCGTGACCAGAGTACCAGCATTCCAGAGGATATAATGACACAAAAAGTGTAGGGGTCAGGGCTGATGCAGAAGTTGGCTGGTCTACTGCTAATGTCAGTAGCCTGGGGCCTTAGCTACAGTTCCCACACAGCAGGTCTTGAACCCGGCTGTTCCTAGCCTTGAATCCAGAATCCAACACGAAAACCCACTGAAACCATCACAACTTGCTACACTTGGTACAGAAAGAGCAGTGTGATCATGCAGCATCAGTAAAACATCAATGCACTTACGCTTATCAGAAATTATCAAGTGAAACCCTAGTTGACCCTCGTTAGGCAAGTTGGTTTACAGGCTTATTTTGGCAAAGACCTGGGCAATTACTTGCCGAGTTAAAATTCTGGACAGAAATGCGCTGACAAGCAACAAGTAAAACATGACCTCCACATATGTCCGATTTAAAATCGCCGTGAGTGAGCACAGTGCACATGTTTCTTTTTCCGTATCAGATCCGTTTAGCGCAACAGGACTTTCGTGTCTTCGTGGTCTCTGGTGCTGGCGGTGATGGCACAGATTGCAACGGCGAATACCGCCAAGTGAGAGAGCACAACGGCAAGCGATTGCAGCCGGGCCTGGTTCAGTTTGATGCAGGCAAGCAACCCTGTATTGTGTCGATAGCTGGTCGTTGGTTTTGACTCGACATATCCTGGAGAGATTTTCTGGAAATGCTGACCACTCAGCAATGTGAAGGCACCCTAGCCAAGGGCAAACTCCACAGGGACAAATTGGGACAAATGTGTCCAGGGATTTATGTACTGAAGCCATCTGGGGCCAACGTAACATCTTTAGTAAATTGTGCGGGCGACTGTTCAGAGGAACCTTTACGTCATGATACTGCCTTCTGCCTTCTGGTGGTTGCCCTTATTGAAACTGTAATTCACATCAGTTTTACAAGATTTTACAAGTCTAGAGCATCCAGCTATGGAGGGCTAGGCTAAACATATTTTCTGCTGAAGGATTTGTAGATGTACAGTTGTGAGCACATGTCATGTTTGAAGGTGTGTACGCATCAAAGTGGCCGCCGCCTGCTTTGTAACCATGTGGGGTGGCAAAAGTGTTCAATATCTATTGAATGTCTTATGTCTACATAGGCAGGCTTACTTCAATCATCTTTACATCGATTGTGTATTTGCCACAGTAATCCTCGGTGTGCCTACATGTTCGTGCTTGTGCGCTGCTTGCAATGCCAACAAAAGTGGAAAGCTCAACGACTTTTACAGAACACAAGCGCACAGTATGATGGAGACCGAAGAATTTTGTCAGGAACTCCCAGCAAACAACAGGGTGTGGAGTTGGTCAGCCGGCTTTAGGTCTACTGTAGATGCTGCCCTGCTGCCTCTGTACAACGCCAGCATAGAGGTGTTTTTGGCATATCTTCAGCAGTATTCGCTACTTTGCGATGTCCTGTTCCACTTCCTCTAGGGGCCCTGACCCGTTCGTTTTCCAGCTGATGACCTCCCAAGGTACAAGATGACTGGAGGTGATGCCATCATCTACTTCCACAGTGGGTGCGGGTGTCAAGCTGTGGGTAGCAGCGCTGTGTGAAGTCATGACTCGTCAAGCGTTCTCCTCACCTCAGCATCAATCTGGATTTGGCAATGCAAGAGAGTGGAAGCGCACACGTGTTTTGGGGTGGGGCGCTACAGAACATAGCAATGCTCTGAATGAGATTTCCCCATCATCTACTGGGTTTGGAAGCAAGTGGATAGCCTAGCCTTACCTTGTTTGAAGCGCGGCCATCAAAGACCGCTTGCTTCAAGATCTTCAAGTAGGGGCATGCGCGCTCATGTTTCTCCAGTTCTAGTCTTGTTTGGTATCCACATTGAGGTTTCATGAGTTTTCCGAAGACCAACCCTTCTCTTCTTTTTTTCCAGAAATAGGACAACCTTCTGCTCGCAACATCTCACAAAGCTATGAGTGGTCTGTAGCTGCAGACCCGTACTGGCGAGGCGGTGGAACATGAAGAGCTACGAAGGTGCGGAGTATACGTGGTTCCAGTCCGATTGCATGCCAGCAGAAACTCCGCCTGAAGGCCGGCTCCGACATCGCAGGGCGTGAATCAGGAAATCGCTGTTCAACAAGTCGAAGTACCCCATTTACGGGGAGATACAGTAGAGATGTGGGATTAATTTCACTAACCTGCTATAGTTTCTGAAATGCCCAGTGAATCATTTTGAGCCAGCAGCTGACAACCGGAATGTTGGGTTGAACCCTGGCTGTGCGATCAGGGTCAACCCAATCCTTGGCCGCGCCCTATGGCCCAGGGCAATGGTTCGCAACACGCCGTGAGGCCTCACCTCCCCCCGTGGTATCCTCCCGGAAGGCGCTGCAGGGACGGTTGGGCAAAGTGGCGCGGCACACTGCCTAGAATCAACAGCTAGCTGACCTTTTACATGCCAGGTTTCGGTGGTTGTCGCATTTTGATAACTGCTTTGTGAGAAATTAGTTGGTAAAACTTTTTTCCTGGGTTTGCTTCTCGCCTCTTGTTTGGTGATACCACAACCCCCAAATGATATCAAATTATTACCTATCCATACTGCAACGCATCCCTGTCCCCCGCCACGGAAGCCTTGATGCCGCAAAGTCTAAATGCAACAACGCATGTTGCTTTGCTGGACGGCTCACTTGAGTGATCCGGCTCACTTGAGTGATCCGGCTCTTAAACATTCACAGCATTGTCTGAAAACTTCCCTTGTCACTTGATTTTGCCCGCTTTTGAAAATGTTTGCGTATCGGTGGCATGGTGAGGGTCACTGTTCCTGTCGTCCCATTTCGCTTCCAGAAAGCTCCGATGTGTAAAACTAACACAGCCAGACACAGCCACAGTTTCAGCAAACTAGTGACCATGTGCATGTGAAACTGCAAAGGGTTGTTCCAGTTGCGCCTGTTTGTGAAAAGTTGATTTGTCCTTGAAGCTTCGTTTCAAGTACCAAAAAGCCACCATTGACCCTCACACAGCCTTCATATGTGGTTTGGCCTGGTGTGGTCGTGCGCAGCATAGTATAGAAACTGATGTGAAGATGTTACTGTAATTGATGTGTGCTTGAAAGCCGCGTGCAAGATGTGTGGCTTCATCCCATGGTCGGTGGCTGTTTCGAAAGCTTTGAACAGAAAATGCGTAATTAGCCCATCCTTGTGAGCTCAACAAGACGGTTTGAGGATCCAAAACCGATCGTAGAATCTGGTGAGTCATGATGAGTCTTTGGGAAACTGATAGCAGGACCAAGAGCACCTTCTTGACCACGTCCAGCAGATGGAGTACTGGGTGAGCCTAGCTGTTGCTGCTGAAAGCAGCGAAGGCAAACATGCTGTACTCCACGCAGCTGTCAGTTGTCAGGCGCTGCAGGAGATCCCAGAGAATGACACCCGGATTCTCTTCATGTCAGACATGTCAATGCAAGATGCCATGGTGTTGCCAGTTTAAAGGCTAGTTGTTTGGATATCATCACGTTAGTTTATGTTTTTTTATTGAATGTGTATGTTGTATCTATACTACAGACTTAATCGGAGGACTAAAAGAAGCGCCAGTGCGGGCTTTCAGGACACTGCCGAAGCTGCGTCTGTGCAGCGGGCAGCCGTCACCGTGGCAGGCATGCTTCGAGGGCAGCAACAGGCTGAGGCTGCAGAAGAACTCTTGCAACACTATGCTGTGGAGGACCTTGCTTAATTAAACTACTGCATTTGAATATTGGAAGTACCTGGCTTTCGTTGTCTTCCGACATATTATGCATTGTTGCTGACAGTCAGCAGTTGCGCACCTTGCCGCTGTCTTTCAGGTCATGGTAGCAAGGTTGGACACGGTATTTCCTTTCTGGGAAAGCAGTTTATTAAACCCCATTGGCACAGGGACAAACTCCCCCGCTCTGGTGTGCCCAAAATGCCCATCCCCCAAATCAAAGCCGGATAGAATCCGCTGAACTAAGATGTCTTGTGAGTTGTGATTTTGCTGTCTTAAACTGCTGGTCTCCGCAGTGGGCTTTCCTAGTCCTAGCGACTCTAGTGGCGATCAGCGACTCCCAGCCGGACTTGTCACCAGGTTAAAACATGTCAAGATATGTCCGCACAAGGCTTTGCAATCTTTTTTAGCCTAAAGGCAGCAATACAACCAACTGTTTAGGGTATACGTAGAAAGTTGCAGATGCTTTTGACCAAGTTTTCTGCACATGCTCTCCAGAGCAATCAGTTTTATGATACTACAAGCCATACCGCCCCAGTGGGATCGGTTTCCATCTTTTGGCAAATTCTAAATTCATGGCGGCCTCCTCTGATGATGGCAGGATTTCCAATTGACCAAGAGACTTTTTTCCGGGGGAGAAATCCGGTCAGTTGTCTGGCGCGGTGACTTCCTGGCAACAAGTCGTAAGACACGGAGAGGAAGCGTGGTAGAAATCTACAATGGCGCGAAGGACCTGGGTTTGGAGCGCCCAGGTTGGTGGGATCAATGGACAGGAGCAGTTGCCAATGAGATCGTATTTTCATGTAACAATTTTGAAACATTTTGGAGTCCAGAGTCCAGATCCTATAGGGCCTATAGGAATGGAATTTCTTTGTGATGATAAGCTCCCCTTGACGCGCGTTCCACTTTGGCACTGTCTGTTTGAAGCCATCTTCCTGCTTGGTTGTTGTGCTGCATTCCAAAGAAATTTGCAATGCTTGCAAATACCTAGGTGTAGTGAGCCCAACTACTTTCAGGAAATGTGTGTTTCAAGCTGATGTGGCCGCAGGACTTCATCTCGTTGAAGACACTGGACGAACGATGTGGCATCGAGTCAGTTGCCTTGTGCCAGGACTTGCTTGCCATTGGCGCCGGTCACAAGGTAAAAATCTATGATTCGGCACAGGACCTGTGAGCCAAAACCGAAGGATCACCTGCACATTCGTTGCTATGCGTAGCAGCCGTACTGATGGGATTTTCGTAGTGCCGCGGATTCCTATTCCACTGTAGGCAACGTGGCGGCCAAGAGTACATGTCGTTGTCTTGGAAAAGGGCTTTGATTACAGCGGGCAAATTTGTAGCACAACTGCAAAAGTATGTGAGCAGTTGTGGAGCGCACTTTTTTGTAAGACTCGTGCTGCTCCAAGATCAGAACTCAGTGCCCGTGAACACGGGCGCTTTGACCTCGAAGTTCCTGCTTTCTCGTTTTCAGGAAGTTCCTGTTTTCTTAACCCAAGGTTCTTGGCCCAAGACAGTTCCATTTTGTTTGAACCTTAGCATGGGGAATGTTTTGGCTTGGTGCAGCACTGTGCAACCTCGCAGGATTTCCTCCTGCTGAAGACACTCGATGCAACCAGCGAGATCTTCTCTCTGGCTTTCGCCGGACAACTACTCGCCGCAGGCTGCGATGACAACAGAGTGCGGGTCTACGACCGGGCGCAGGACTTGGGTTGTAGGGGCGAGGCCAAGCTTGGGCTGCCAGGTCGAGGTGCTGGATTTGATGTTTTTTCTGGAGACTTCTTCAGAAGACTTGCAGTATCCAGCCGTTGTGGATCAGAATTCAGATCAAGTTTTCATCCCTGTATTGTTTTGGAACATGTCATGTGTCTCATGAAGATTCATGTGCTGGAACTGCTGACTTTGGTTGCGCCATCCCAATAGGGCTCTAATGAACATGTGAACAAGGTACTTCATGTAATGGATTAAACAAGATGCAGCCCACGAACCCGAATGCTCACACGTTTGTTAACGGTACAGATGTCAAAACACATGGGGGGACGATCTAGTACAGTGATGCTGGCTGGATCATGTACAGGATGAGGTACTGAACTCCCCGGCGACACCTGCGTCCAGGTTGACATGCACAGTACAGGTCGAGGGGGCTGTGCATGCAGTACCTTGATTTTGATTCCTTGTAGGACATCTTTGCGTAATTGCTGCCTGGTACGGCATCTTGCTGCGGTATGCGGTACCGTACCGAGCCGCTGCGGCATGGCATTGCCAGGTGGATCATGATAGATTCTCTGCCCGCTTCATTGCATTCATTTTACTCGGCCTGTGCCGGAGACGAACACCAGGTGGTTGCCCTGGGGTAGGCTTGTTCTTGTTGCTTATTCGCAACTTTTTCCGGTTGCTGGTATGCAACCTTTCCATTAACTCTATGACACTTGTCTGTTGCTCGTATGCAACTTTTGTGTTGCTTGTATGCAACGTGCCACAGCCTGATGGGTTTTTCAGCAGCCTTGATAGTTACTAGTTATTCTTTGCAATCTTGGCTGACTAGATTTTTGAATGCCAAGATGCCCGCACAGTATGTATCGAAAACCGCGTTATCCTCATGTGTTGAGTAAGGGTGGCATATGGTGGTATAGATATATAGTGCTTGCTTGGAGGCGATCCTTGCGGGGACTTCGCTATATGTGCGCCGGCGGCTATATATATATATATATATATATTTGGCATGTATATAATTGCTAGTATTTGTCGCCCTCTTGCGATTGGTGCGTGTTTGGTCTTTGAGTTGCATGAGCATGGCTGTAGACTTGGAGCATTTGTCGAATTATTGCTTGCGTGCATGTCTTGTATCATGTGGGTTGTGCTTGTGAAATCCTTGGCTTGATCTTGACACACCTGTCTTGTATCATTTGAGTTGTGCTTGTGTAATGTTTGGCTTTATCTTGACATGTTGTTGCATGTTGGGAGATCGGCCTGGGCATGTTTGTTGGA
>Ga0126342_10000148_pt1 | contig 53797 bp, 54 predicted proteins | sample Cyp1metagenome_FD_92528 | JGI IMG/M metagenome (GOLD analysis project Ga0126342, IMG submission 92528) | Coral microbial communities from Lord Howe Island, Old Settlement Bay, Australia - Cyphastrea 1 metagenome | ecosystem: Host-associated > Invertebrates > Cnidaria > Coral ...
AATGTATGTAATGTATGTAATGTATGTAATGTATGTCATGTATGTCATGTATGTCATGTATGTCATGTATGTCATGTATGTCATGTATGTCATGTATGTCATGTATGTCATGTATGTAATGTAATGTAATGTAATGTAATGTAATGTAATGTAATGTATGTATGTATATGATCAAAAGTGAGGAGCATCCAAGAAACATGGACTTAAACTGTTTGAAGACAACAACATAGGGATGAACCATCGGAACTATGCACGAGGTGTAAACTTCAAAGAAAACTAAGGATTTTACAGTAAATGCCAACCAACTTGATTTTTGTTGCCGCATAATTTTGGGGTGTAAAGCAACACGTTTGTTGGCATGATACTGGTCCCTGCCAAAGAGATGAATGTTGTAAGGTAACTTATCCAAGATCAGCACATACTGGTTTTACGTTTATGTCCCTGATATTGCCTTATGATGCTTCGCCTTGAGTAACCTCCCTGGCAAATTAATATTGTTTTTATAGGGAGTTTACCCAAGATGGGGATGTTCAATTGCACGTCGAGTGGTTTAATGTTATGCCGCTATGCACTCTTTTTGATTCCATTGTTCAGTCCTTCTACAACCTGTCAACCAGGATGCAACCAGCCTACAGTAGTGTGAGTATCATCAGTTATAATGTTGTCATGTTCTTGTTGGTGGTTTATTTTGAAAAAATCCAACCGTTTTTTATTGTTCTTGGTTCATTGTGTTATGTCCCATCATGTACTTACGATATTCCCCATTCCCATCGATGAACCCCCCGTGGCGACGCCACGGGGCTATGGAAGCAGCATCCGCCAGCTGGCACAAAGCTGTTCGTCGGCAATTTGCCCACGGACATCACAGAGGAAGCGCTAAATTATGCCCGGAAGCCATGCATCCCTCTCCAGAGCTGCACAAAATCGGTGGTTTTTGCAATCGTGGTAAAATAATGAAAATACATGTTTTTAATGGTGATATGATATAGCTGCAACCCAGTTTTTTGACAATCTGGCTGGTGATTTTCAAAATTATTTATGTTCAACCCAAAAAAAGGCGATGATGATACCAACTGAGTAATATTTCCTTTGCATTAATGGGTCAATTTACAACCCTAGATCCACAAGTGGAGGAAATTGATATTGTGAAAGCAACTGCCAGTGCGGCAGCGCACTCTTCCTTTCTTATTGGGTTATCGATTTGGGTTTTGAAATGGACAATGGATGATCATGGTGTTTTCAACACAGATGTAATGTGTGTATATAATTATATATTATATATATGGTACGCATTATATTGCACGCAAAATTTATAGTAGATTTGGTTATTCAACATAGCTATGGAAATCTTTCGATTTGTAAATTATGTCTGATGAAAAAACTGTACCCAGTAGAAATATTCGTAGAAATGAATATGTTCAACACAGCTGTGCATAATATGTTCCTTCCATTGGCGATCCATCACAGGTGGAGCACCATCGGCACTGAATGGCACTGAGGTCTTCAGAAGTTACGGCACCGTGTTGAAGGCACCGGTGCAATGGATCGTCCAAAACACAGATTGGATCAATAGATAGATGTTATACTGATGTTGTTGGGTTTAACTGGGTTCAATTAACTGGAGTGAATGATGTTGGTTGTGATGTTGATGATTCATCAATGATTGTCATAATTGAGTCATAATCATTGTGGTGTTGATCACTATGACTCCCATTTGATCTGGCGATTATCCGCCGCGCTAGACCTTCATCATGTCGGGCAAGTCCAAGAGTGGTCAGAACTGCGCCTTCGTAGAGTACGAAAAGCCAGACCAGGCAGGTAGCGGAACACCGGAGCGGTGGAAGTGGACACCTGGTCCTATACAAGCGATGGGAACAGGCAGCAAAATAGGACAGGAAGGGGATTCACCAAAATGGATGGATTGCTGCAATGGGCGCCTGTCCGAAGCTATCGGATCCCTTGTGCAAAAACTGAACGGCAAATACCCTCTGGAAAATTAACATAGACCCTGAAAATGACCAATTTATAGTGGAAACTAGTCTTCCAACCCCTATCTGCCATGGTCTATGTTAATATACCAGGGGGTACAACCAGTGATTCTGATTTGGCGGCTAATAGTACTCGAGTGGTGATGTGCAACGGGATCCCAATGTTCAACGGTCAAGGCACATTGAATCCTCCAGCACTGCCTATGTTGTTTTCAAACATGAAATTTCAGAGGTATTTTCTGTAAAGTCAGCTCATCATCCAAATGATCTTGCCCAGACCATAATCAACCATCATGTCCACTAGATCCATATTATCCATATATTTTCCACTATATCCACAATATCCATGAAATATTCCACAATGTTCATTGTATCCATTACTATCCATAACACTATCCATTACTATCCATGTACTGCAGGCAGAGACAGCCATTCTGACATTGCATGAGAAGTATGAGATCAAGCCTGGTCGGGGAGCTTGGGAGGTGGTTCGTTTCTGCTTCAAGGTGGATCGTGTCTTGTGAAGACAGGTGGGAGGTGCCCGGGTTTCGTTGATATGGAAACCACGCTTCTTGGTTGAGAAAATCTGCAGGAAACCATGCTTTAATATGCTGGGTTTTTACCATCCAATATAGCGCAGAGTTTCCCATCCAACAAGAAAATTCCAGTTAGGATAGCCATTTATGGTCGTTAAAAACCTCCAATGAGGAAACACGGGCGACTCTGTTGGAAGTAAATCAACGCATGTGGAGACCTATTCAGAAAAACAACGTTAGTCAATCACAGCATATGAATACATGTGATCTAGAGCCCCTCCCCCACAAAAAAAAGTAGAACAGTAAACTATCACACTACTTTAGGCTATGTTAATACGATTTTACCGTTCCATCTTCTTGGAGCAATATCCCAGTGACAAGGGCTTCTTCCTAGATTTCCTCGGATCCAACGTGAACAGCAGTGAACAGCAGTGAACAGCAGTTTGGTACGTTGCACAGATGAGTTAAGATTAGATACCATCCCATCCCATCTTCCTATTTCTAGAACTCCGCCAAATAGAAAATTAGGATTGGTGTGGCACTTCCAGTTTTTTTTGGTTGGGCGCAATTGGATTCTTAATTGTGGTAATTGAGAATCAATAGGAGAACAGGATGGTGAAACAATGGGTTCAACCCCCTAGGACTAAAAATAGATTGCCACCTGGAGGTTTTTTATTAGGGTCCCATCTCACAAGTTTCATTTTTTTAAATTATGGAATATTAGGGGAAAGCTTTAGGGGAAAGCTTCGAAATCCAGTTTTTGGCAATATTTCAAATAAAGGATTTAATCATATTTGAAATCGTGTTTTTTTTTATATATTTGTTATTAAGGTTGTTCATTGGAATATCAGGGGCACCCTAATACAAAATACCCCTAATAATGAAAATAGATCACCGTGTTTACCATTTTTTGGGGGGTGTTTTAGCAATAGGGAGTAATCGGATTAGGCTGGTGTTCCCTAAAAAAGGGTTTCTATATCCTGAGATATCCCTAAGAAATCCATATCAAATCCAGGCTGGGATGATGATCCCGAGGAGCTACGAGTCATCTATAGTTACCTCAGTTGCATCTGCCACTTACTTATCAATATCAATCAGCTATTTCAAGTCTCAATCGCCATTGTTTTCAATATTTTGGTTGGTTACACTACCATCTTTCTTGTTGGCATCCCTGGTTGAAGGCGAAGATTTCGGAATTTCGAGTCTCGATGTCGCGAGGTGCTGGCACCATCCTGGTGAAGCGCGCGAAGAGTACAAGAGTTGGCCCCTACTGAGGCGGTCGCCTGAAGCGTCTGCGCTGGCGGCAGCGAAGAGTACTGGCTGCGTGAAGAGCACCGTTGGTGGATCTGCTTAGATGGCCATGGTTTGGTAGTATGTTTTTTTTTTGTAATTAGTCTTTAGCAATTACTAAGCAGATAGCTAGTCCCATTGCCCATCTTATCGAAAAACGACTGGACTTCTGGATTTCTGCTTTGTATATGATAGTGATAGTATATATAAATATATATAGATATAGATATAGACCTGAAAATCAGGGATATTGACCAATGGATTTAATGGACACATGGAGAATCATGGATATATTTAGTAACTATTAGAGTTAGATAGGCTACATTTGGTAACTACTGGACTCATGGCTCGCACAGGTTTAGCAAGGATGATATAACCACCTTAAGTTCTATAGTATTTATAATTCATCCATCATGTCTGGGTAAATTATAACGACCTCACTACGACCTCACTGGAAATCATGGTTAGTAAGGGGAATCATCCCCAAATGGCCTGAATTCAGATTAGTGAATTATTATAATTTGCCCAGAATCATGTAATTGAGGTGATTAACACCAAATTAACTATGGTTTATGGTAGATATAACTGTAGCTTTTTATGATGCTATAGCTGGCCTTCATGGGAGATATAGATACACATACGCTGCTGGGCTGCTGGGTGGACCCATTTATTGGTTGGAAATTTTCGACAGAGACACGGAATCAATGCTGATGTTTGGGGTTTCCCCAACTGTTGGTAGATGAAACAAACCACTGTAGATACCCTCTGGTAAACTAACATTTCGCAATGGAAAATCACAATTTTTAATGGGTAAGTCAACTATAAATGGCCATTTTCAATAGCTATGTTAAATGACCAGAGGGTATCTGGAACAAACCACTGTAAATATGTGACATTGACCGACGGACACATAGATATACCTGGTACAATGTGAACAGCAATACCAACAGAAAACATCAGAACATTCTAATCAGCCAACTGGTAAAGGGCCGGTGCAGATTTGTAACGATTGACCTTCTGCTGCAACATATGGGAAATTGATGCTGAGCTAAATAATTGTAGTTGTTCCCGCTGGGTATCTAAGCTTGGTCAACACATTCATATTTTAGAATGTTTCTATATTTGTTTTTTCTTCTGTTTGGCAAATTAACATAGCCATACAAAATGGCCCATGCGTAGATGACGTGCCGTTTTGAAAAACATGCGATTTGCCACAGCTATGTTGAATTACCAGAGGCTAATCGTTTGAATTTCGTAACCTCTGAGCGATTTTCTTCTGTGGCGATGCGGGAATTTGAAGGGACTGAATGCCATGTATTTGTTGTTTAAGTTCCCAAGGGCTGCTTTAAACCCTAATGCTTTCCGCATGCCCAAGCTTATCAGCATGATAATCCCCAACCCATGGCAAACAGATATTTAAACCGGGCCAAAACACACACGAACCTCTTATGTCTTGTGTGTATTGGACTTTATTGGACACACACACAATGCTTGGATTACTTTGACTTTGACCATTTACACGGGTGAAAACCATTGTGTTTTCAGAATGGTTTTTTTCTCAGGTGGTAACACATCCAAAACCCAATCTGAAAATATAGGTTTTGAAAGTTGCTGCCAGCGCCGACTGCTTCGAACACCATCCTGAAAAATGTTGGTCTCACTGGAAGCGCTTCCTTGTGACACCTCTGATATGGGAGAGGACCCCATAGGTCAATAGAGGCAAAGGCTCATGGATCCCAAGGATGGCCTTTTTTCGATGTGGAAATCAAACATGTTTTTGGGTTATCAAATCTTTGACCCCAGACCAGGCCCAACTGCTAAGGCTTGAAGAGTGCAGTGAAGAAATCGCCCTGCTGGGTGTGGCGGAGTTACAAGGCTTCACCCCGCGCCGAGTCGCGTATGCTGGTCGCGCGTGCCCAGAGAAGGCCGTGCTGCCAGGGAAGGGTTTTGACCACCGTCGAAGAGTGGAACAAAAAAGAGAGCGAGCTGGGATTGAGTGCCTCCAGAAGGATCAGGTTTCAGAGTATTGTGTTTGACCTCACCTAATAAAACCATGTATGGGCATTGGTCAAAAACTCTTCTATACCACTTTTGTTTGGGATTGACATACATGCAATAGCTATGTTGGGTTCATGAGAGTAAGGTATGGACCCATAGCCAGAAACATATCCCCATTTGATCCGCTGTTTGCCGATTGGGTACCGCCATGCATGGCGGTTATATTCCCAGTCATGCGGCCTCATCCCAAAGACCTGTGTGTGTTTGTACTTGCTATCGGTTTGTCAAAAGAAGCACCCAAGCTTGTCCTACCCCTCATTCTGTTGTGTGAATTTGTTTGTTCTCCTTAGATTCTGCTCCACTCTCTAATGATACAACATCATACAGCATCAAATCCACAGGCTCCGGTGTTTGTATTGCATGTGTTTGTCTTGTATATGTATGTAATGCAAGTAAATATACATATTTATTTTCTTATGTAGGAATATAATTTGGTCTTATGTTTATATGTAAAATAGTATATTGAATATTGTATACATGATTCATGATGATTCATGTATAATTACAGTACATGGGTGCATGTGTGTGTGCAAATCGCAGCCCCGACATTAATCAGGAAGGAACCCTTTGACTCGCTGCCACTAGCTCCATTGGGGGGCCACTATTGTTGGAGAGTGGGACAGGTACATCCTAACGTCGTTGGATTTTAAAGGGAATTACCAGTTGGAAATGAGGATTCTAGGTAGATATGCGTAGGCCAGATGGAAATTACACGGTCTCAGGGTACCCTTCTCATAAATATACAAATAAGTAAATAAATAGATAATGTAAGTTAATAAATCTGTAAATATATATATATATATAGAGCTGTGAGGTGATCAGTAAACAGATTGGGATTCAACAGTCAAACACTATATTTTACATGACAACCATGGGGGGCGAATCAACCATCAAGGAGCGGAGCACCAACTTCGAATAGCGGGAGCTGTTCCAAGACGGAGGTCTCTTTGGCTGGTAGTTCAGAAAGGTGACGCTACGTCGTTCCAAAAATGATAACCATACGTACATGAACAGCTCTTTGGAAGCTCAACCAACTCCATCCGTAGCTCTGCGCGTGGTACTGATGACGGAGCAAACCAAAGCTGACAACTCCTGGTCGTCGTGGGCATCATGGACATGGACCCAGTTAAGTCACTGGGCGTTAGGGACTCGGGGTGGTGGTGGTGATTTGGTGTCGTCATCATTGGGCAGCCACAGCAATGGCAATGACCCGGTTTAGCATCACTCGCAGAGCTACGGGGAAAGAGTCTACAACATGGAAAATAAAGTGGATTGGAAAAGTGTTTACATATTTTGTGGAAATAATACACATAAAAAAAACATATATATATATATATATAATATAATAATATATAATATATTAAATTTATATAAGGTAATAAATAACATTTATCTATATATATATATATATAATATATATATAACATACTGTATTTAAAAAGGATATATACATATTATAGGTATACATAAATAAATATATATATATATATGTGGATTATGTTCTTTCCCAAATTTTGCTTGAAACAAAGCAAAAACCCAAAGAGTTGATCGAATGTGACGGGACCAGGGGCCATATCGACGCAATCATTTGGAGATTTGGAGATGGAACTTATGTGATATGTGACGTTTTTTTTTTTTCAGGAGTGTTTGTTTCTCTCCTTTGTCCATTGGTATATAGTGGTCATTTGTTGGTTGCTAGTTGGTTAGGACCCATCAAAGTACCATCCCAATATATATATATATATATTTATATATACTTCCTGGATCTATATGTATGATTATATATATATATTTATATATACATATTCCGTTAAATAATAATGATATTCCATTATTCATTGATGGTGGATTTTGTACTTCGATGCACACCAGGGAACAGGCCTGCAGCGCTCCTGCGCCAAGCGCTTTCAATGGCTTTGGGTGAGTGGACCCGGCTACCCTTGTGAAGACCAAAATGGCTGCTAAATGGATGTTAATGTTGATGGTAATATATGTTTTTCTCATTCCCACATGCTGCTGTTTTTCATCCTACTTGGGATGATAGCAACATCTTGCGGATTTTTCCACAATTGTCCACTCCCTCAAACCTATCAGGGATGGAATTTGACCACTGACCAGCCGCTGAGTTTGGTCATGCCCTCGGGTATTCTGGGTTTCATCTAAGTAGGCTCATGGTGAGACCGCTCGGAAGTGCCCACTTTTCGGCCGCTTGAGGTGATGAATCTTCGCCATTTTCCTTCATTTTGGGCAACAGCTCTTTGGCATCAGCTGGTGGTTTGGAAATTTGGAACCACTGCTTGGTAGTTTCGTTCATATTCGTTCAACCCAAATATGGGATGATGATTCCCAGTGACTCTCGTATTTTTTTCTCAGGAAGGTTGATCCCACCAGACTAGATCGGCTGAACGGACCACAAGAAGCTTCGACCCAATGGCGTTTTGTCGAACTGGTTTTGGCACATACCCAACTATAGACTATAGGGGTTGAACATGGAACCAGATCCCCTCCTGGTTTCTTGTTCCGCAAAGCATATTACTGCTTGCCCGTTTCACACTTCTGGTGGTGACTATCTTCCAAACCCATGAGACCAAACTTGAGTTGGAGGTTTTGTTGACAGTCCTGTCAGTCAAGTGATGGTCTACAAATAAACACACACATACACATAAATACATCTATACATGTATTATATATATACGTATATATAATTATGCATGTTTGGTTTCTTCTGTGCATCCCACCATTTAAATTGCAGCATCAATTTTTATCACTTGGAACTCCAATATACTCTAGCTAAGCCACTTACTCCGACTTGCTCGATTCAATTTCTCATGAAATCGTTGTTTCTATCACCATGAACTTGGTCTCTCAGATTCTATTCAACTCTTTGAGATTGTATTGACTGCAGTGATATGACATATATATATAATATCCCATTAGCATCCCAACATTGCCCACCCCCAACTTTCCAGTTATCACATGTTATCACTGGATATATAACCATAAAGACATAGAGGTTATATCCTAACTTAACGGTGATACCCAGCCCGAAAGAAGGCGTTGATATGGCCGTGCAGTACGGCCTGGATACCAGTTTCGGCTTCATCCAGACCGTTTGTGCCATCATCGGTGCCGTCAGTGTCACCAGCGCGGCCAAGAAGGCGTTGAGACTTGGACAAGGACGGCGTGGTGGCTGATGGACTTGGAACAAGTGGAAAGTTTATAACATTTAATATTGTATATATATTTATATATTTAGTATTATATTTCAATATAATGTATTATATATATATGTGTAATATGTGATTTATATAAATAAATATATATAATTATATATATTTGTATAATCAATAAGATATAGAAAACACATGTTACGTAATATAAAAAGCAACAGATCAACAAAAACAATTCAGAATATCTAGCCAAACATCCGGTACATTCCAGGTGAGGGTATTGGACAGGGTTCATCCCACGCGTCGAGGTATCCCCAGGCACGGCCCGTGGAGCCTCTCTTCAACCGCTTGCGCTCGGAGGGGGGACCTCGCCTGTGGTCCCATCAACGCGTGAGGCATGGATTGGTTTGGCGGATGTGAATTCATGGGATACTACCCTCTGGTACACAAACATAGCGCTATTGAAAATGGCCATTTATAGTTTATTTACCCATTAGGAGAATGGTGATTTTCCATATTTATGTTAGTTTCCCAGAGGGTAACGAACAAGATGTGCATTGCACAACAATTCCCCCTGGTAATTGAACATAGCTATGGAACGCGATCCATTTTTTTGAATTACCTATCGTATTAAAGTGGTGATTTTCCATAGCTATGTTAAATTGCCAGAGGGTAGCTCCTTTTTAGTGTATGCACTGGAAGAGCCGATGTTTGGACTTCAAAAATTTGGTCCCTTTGGGCGAGTGATTCTTGAGCGGGTCCAACGTCAACGAACATTGTGTTGTTTTTCTTTGATGGTAATTGCAAATTAATTACTGTACCATGTCAACAAGTCAAGTGGGCACACAAATCAGAACAAGAGTTCTACGAGATGCGAACAAGATATGTGTAAGCCAGTCAGTGTAAGCACATGCGTTTTCACGTGGAGGAGCAGCAGACAATCAAGAAATGGAGAGAGATAGGGGATCAATCAAATATATACATGGTAAGAATACATAAGAATACGGTATCGATATGGTACTAGTTACTAGCATGGTACAATAATTTGGATAACCACTGTCCACCATTATACCATGAACTACCAAGTGAATATGTTTGTTTGTGCCACAATCAAGACCATCGCACTTGGCTGATCTGCAGGTTCGCCGTAAATCCTTACAAGAACCTCAATCACAACAGGCCAGGGTTCAGCATTTGGATGTTGGGTTGGTGATTGAAGCTTGGCCTTGTAGTGAGATCCTTACTTTTACCGTCCTAATGGGCCACGTTCCATTAGTGTAGCCATGTTGAATCAGCAAAGGGTAGTCAGATGACACTCCAGAGATAATTCATCGAAATCTTGCATGCGCGCGTAGAGATATGCTGGTTTAAATTCAAAACATATATGATTATATTATATCATATATAAATACACAATTATACACATAATTATTTCATATACTACATTTACTACATTATATAATTATATATATATGTATCCAGTTGCAAAGTGATGAATTGTGCAGTCATTCTGTTCCTCAAAGGCTTCTATTTTTATCTTCCTGCCCCAACGCCAGGATTGTGATCCTGCAGGGGGAGACCCAATCGGGGAAGACCAACCTCCTGCGCCACGCCATCCCATGGTACCGTCGCTGGACCATTTGGCCGCTCTCCATGGTGTGCTGGCGAGGCATCTACATGAACGGCCTGAGCCTAGGATCACTGGGCACTGGGCGTTAAGGAAAACCGGGGGGGCATGGGATATTATTTGTCATGTGCACTATAAGGGATATTGTTTCAATTGCTGTCTATATCATTATTCTCATTACATTTGTCTAGATACATATATATATAATATTATACATAATTCATTATATAGATATGCGTCTCATTAACATTCATTAAATATGCCTAAATAATATGGATTTCAATATGCAAAGAATCATGTCCCGTTAGACTTAGACTGTGCTGACTTTGTCACAGGGAATCGAGTCGAGTAGCCGTGCTTCCAGTTTGACAGAATGGATGCCGCACTCGGATGGCCGAACACCTGGCCATTCTGACTGGATTTATTTCAAGGGCATCCCAACTGACATGAACGTTTTGATATGTACACACATATGACATGTATGTTGTATTATGCATATATCATATATCTATATGATAGTCTATATGCATTTATTATTTTGCAACAGGTGAAGGGTTTCGGAACGTCATGCAACCCATCGCTTCATGTTCACCAATGTTTAAGCAAGACTGAGTTTTAGAAGGCTTGGCAGTAACCCCGTGTGTTTGATGGGAGAAGCACTGACTCCGCTGTCCGAGGTGGTGAGTCCCAACGAATGGATACCTTTCAGCAGCGCCTTGGACAGGTTTTGGAAGGGCTTTTTATGCAGTTTCCATCCATTGAAAAACATTAATCCATCCAGGTACTAAACATCACAGCCCAACATGTGGCCAATGACTTTTTCATTGATACCATGTTCGCTGAGTTGCGGGTTTGAGGGCCAATTTGAAGCAACCACCTGGTGCATGTTTCACCATTGAAACACCAAAGGTTGGCCACTGAAGTGGGATGCCCAGAGCTGCTTGATGCAGTTGCTTTATGTGGGGGGTTTCCTCAAATGGGGATCCCGAAAGCTATGCGTTTCAATACTAAAATAGTCTAATGACTTGGATGATTTGGGGGTACCTCCATGACTTTGGAAACCTTGATTTGCTTACCTTTGTTTTGCCATGCCAAGTTCAAAATGATCTCAGAAAACCATGGTTCTGAACCCGTTACCTTTCTATGTATACCATCTGGTTATTTAACATTGCCATGGAAAATGGCCCATTTTTAATAGGTAAACCATCTACAAATGGGCCATTGTCCATGGCTATGTTAAATATCCAGATTGTATCATAGTTTTTTTTGTTGCTTGAATTTCTCCAATTCACATCGGTTGATATTTCATAAGCTCAGGGGAGGTCTCCAAGGCTTTCCTGTTTTTTTTCCAACAAATCAAGTTTTTTTTATTGCTCCTCTCCAATCAATTTTCACCTGTACGGTATGCATATATTTTTTGTTTGATGATTTTTGATGTTAAGATGTATGGTTTTTTGTAATATGTCCCACAGGTTGAAGATTGCACATGTATCTCCCGGAGCCGCACTTAGGTGGGTCACCTTCCAGATGTTTGGCACCAGCCACAGGGCCGGCTCTGAGATCAAACAGTGCAGCCTGACGTGAAATGGCTGTGGCCGTGCGGAAATCCATCAGTTAGATAGGCCATGTGGGAACCATCAGTTAGATAGATTTGGGAACCTAGGGCATGACCCCATGTGAGGAATTCGGTACGATATTTTTTGGGGATTCAGTCAAATACAATGCGGAGCAAATTATAGATAGATATAAGATATGCATCGATCTGAAGAGACACGTGGTTTATTTGCAATGATGTTTCGTTATATTTTTTGGGCTTGGTCTAATTATATAATTATTTGTGTTTCAATACGTGCTTTAATAATCATAACTATAGTGATTTTATCACTTAAATTGTGACTATTAATAGTGATATCTATACATTATATATATACAGTGATATCTATATATAATATTAACAGTGATATCTATATAGTTATATCTTTATATATAAATAATACTAATAATTAATAGTGATATCAATATAGTGATATATATATATATAATATTAATAGTTATATCTATATAGTGATATCTATATAGTGATATCTATATAGTGATATCTATATATATATATGTGTGTGTGTTGGGATTAGTTCTTCAATATTGTTGATATCCACCTATCATCTACCCAATGGTCATCCAACATAGCCATGGCACATTACCAATTTGTAGATGGTAATATCCCAGGTCCTATTCAATACGGTAATGTTACATGGAAAACGTTGGATTATCAGAGAATATGTCCTATATATATATATATATTATAACTTCCAAAAGCCCATTATACCACCACTACTGTTGGTGAAGTCTCTGTTTTTCGTTGGTTAAAATGACCACACTGCTAGTCCAAGAAATAGGTGTGTGGGCCTATCGCCGGCAGCAGTGGCTCTGCCTGATGCTGGAGAAGCTGCGGGTGCCCTTTCCCTTGCTGCTGCCCAAGCCGGTCTTCATCATCGTGGACCAATTCGAAGAACTTCTGAAGAAACTTTGGCTGAGGGATGTTCATATCATGTAAACATAGATACATGCATATACCCCTTATTTACCCACATACATATATATATATATATACATTTGTTACATATATATATATATATATATATATGTATATGTTACACACACACATATATATATACATCGAACTTTAACTCAACCGTTTAGCCTTCAGTTTTGCATGGATTTGATAAACCAAAAACGCTATGCAATGTTATTCTATATAATGGGGAGAGCATTGGGATCGACAGTAAGAATTGGCTGATAAATTGCTGAAAACTGGCTGAACAATGCCTGGATGAATGTTCTACTGCATTGGGGTTGATTGAGGGGTCTATGTGCTTCAATCTCCAATTTCATTATTGGGTGAAGGATGGCTGAAGATGTGATGAGGTTGAGATATTTATGACCAACAGTATTTTGTGCCCACTTGATTCTTGTTGGTTTATAAAGACAACTGGCTATAGATATATTTGCCATAAAATCCGGGTAACTTGCCTAAAAACCGACATAGTATGTGCGTACATGTGCAGAAGTAGGTTTATATGTAAAAGCTTCAGCCAAGACCATGAAACCTGGTGGAATCAGTGATGATAAAGCTTCCGTTCTTGACTAGGCCACACACCCAGCCATAAACAATGTGCGTACATGGACGAGTATTACACATATGTATACCCATGCAATCAGACATCTGCAGTATATATATATAATATATATATATATATACTGTATATAGAACACCAAAACAGTTTCGATTTATGTGTTTTTCCTTTTTGAGCTTGGGAGACGGATCGTTTGTAGTAAGCCGGTCATCATTTTGGAAACCGACATCCCATTGGCACAGCCTGTCAGGAGACATCCAGATCAGGCAATGGCTTGGGCTGATGCGCGTCCTGGATTTGCAGATGGAACTGTGTTTCAGGGAACAAACGCGATGAACACGGCCTTTGCATGTCCTTATGTCTTGCTCGCTTTCTGAACTTTGCAAGCTTTCATTCTGACTGTTTGTCATGTATCCTTGCATCCAGTAGCCCAAAAAAGATGTGCTACACCAGACAGATATTCTATGACGATGGAGGGGGAGAGAGAGAGAGAGAGAGATCCTATGACCCGGTCCTCAGACAAATCCAAGGATTTGCCACAATCATGGCCGCAACAACTATGCCCGAATCCTTTTTGTGGTGCCTTAGCTGGTGATGAAGCTGGCTGTCAAGATGTCAGGCCTGGTGGTTTCATAATCACGCTCCCCTTAATCCTATAGTTTCTACAGTAACCCCCCAGAAACTATTGTTTAACACCAAATGAAATCACATATGTGGGCCATACAATGGGGATGTTCATTATGAACAAGGGCTGGGATTACGTTGACGTGTTCTTCCCCGATAGGGGTCACCATTCCGATTGCATCCCCAGGGCCCCAAGGTGTTCATTTTGATGGCGATAATCATCTCCACAATTCAATATGTGGTCAACCCAATAAGAATCGTTTTTTAATAATGGTTGATAATGGTTAGTAGTGGCTAATACTAGTAATTTGTGACTTGTGATAGGATGTGATTAACAATGGTTATTAGTTATTTTAATATGATGATGAATGGATTTACCCTCCGGCACGCAAACATGGCTAACTGGATTTTCTCTTTCTAGATGGTTTTAGGATTTCCCAGCCAGTCATGTTTGCTTGGCCTATTGTACCCTATTGTATCAGCATTCAATCCCATTTCGCCTTCAGCTTGACCACTATCCCGACTCCCTGTCACCGAAGGGTAACTCAAGGTGAACTCGGATTACGGCGCTCAGAGTTTGTTGAACCTCGCCACCCACGGCTTGCAGTTTGAACGACACGCGTTGGCAGAAGTTTGTTTTTTTCCTACTTTTTCCTCAATGCGAAAGAAGCAGTTCATGTTACCCAGTAGGTCGGATACGAGAGGATATATACAAAACGAGGACATCCTTGTCTATATAACAAGTACTATAGGCCTTACTAGGCATTCTACTCACCAAACTTGCGCCGCTGCCCCCTTTGCTATTGCTGTGACAGGGCGCCCTCACTCTGAGGAATCCAGATGCAAAAGCCCACTGAAAGGTGGAGGTTGGCAGCATTGGATCGCAAGCTGCTCCAAAAGTGTCAACACAACGTCGGTTTGTACTGGCTGCTTGGACACACTCTGGCATTTATATATATTTATATACCGGAGGCAGCAGTTGTTTGACAGCAACTCGATTTTTTGTGTTGGCAAGTTTCTGTTCACTCGTTTAAATCCCCACGAAGTTGGCACTTCCAATCAATTACATAACATTGGACACAACTTCAATAACTAGGTTTCATGGTAGATACATCTATAGTTAGTTGGCCTTATAAAACTCAACTTACAACGTATAACGAATAATACTTCAAGTATACATCATTATACCCTCATTTTTGGTGTTGAAATTGCCATTTTGGATGGACAACACCAGTATTATTCCCCTTATTCCAGAAAAATGATATATATATATATATATATGCATATGCGTTACTGTATGCATATATATATATATTGTACATATCATTGGATTGGTTTAAGGGAAAACCTACAGGAAACCATGTTTTTTACCATCAAAAATGGGGGTTGCCGTAAAATTTCCCTTAAACCAATCCAATGAACAATAGTGCCATGTTCATATATATATATGTATATATATATATATCATACTCATCCATTATTCATCATTCACCATATTAATATATATATATATATACTCATCCTAATTATATTATGTTGGAATTATGTTGGATGTCGGCCAATTTAAAAATAAATAGGTAGTTGGAATATTTCGGGGGAGGTCGAAAACTGGTAGTTGGAATATGGTTTGCAGGGTCTTAAGCTGCTGTGGGGTTTGCGCGTGGTGTTCACAATTCCCTCAAAATATTCTATCTTCCTGGTTTGAAACAATATTCTATCTACTTTTTGGTGTTGTTTGATTTTTGTATTTTTCAAAATTTCTCCAGACCCGTGTCCAAAACTGGCTAAAAATGACTTAACAAAGACGAAAACCGTGTAAAAACTGAGGGTTTCGAAAATATTCCAACTATTTATTGTTATTTTGGAAAATCATTTTTGAAAATGTCCGATATTCTATCTACTCCAGGATGACTATATATATATAATTATATATATACAGATGTCATTAATCATATTAATCATTCAGCATATTAATCATTCACCATGTTAAATTAAATCATTATTCATTCATAGCTATATACAACCATTTATATGTTATATCATTATCATAAGTGAATGCACCCATAATTATATATATATATATATCATAAATATATACTGTACATTGTACATATTCCCGTTAAGGATTTACCCATTTCTGTCCCTGGCCATCCGTGGCCATCCGTGTCGTGTAACGGTCCTTTGAGGATGGCCAAGCAAAGGCTGAAGAGTGGCGCGTTGATGCCCAGCTTCTGGGACAGAGGGCGGTCACCGGGAAGAAAGACGGTTAAACATGGCTTAGGGGTTGGCAAAACTAAGAGGTTAATCATGGTTTATCATGCTTAATCATGGTTTATAATGGTTAATAATTGTTCATAATAATGGTTTACACTGTTTTAGAATGGTTTATAGTGGTTTATAACAGTTTAAAATTGTTAGTCATAGTTAGCTTCATCATAGTGAATAATGGTTGATCATGCTGAATCGTTGCTAATAAGTTGGTGTATAACTACGCTAACATGGATTCATGGTAGAGCAACATATATACATGGGCTTGTCAACCAATAAACAGTAAATTTGTTGAACCTCAATTGATTTGATGGATGTAGGACTGTTTTTTCTGGCGCAATGTGGGTAACACCGCCGATCTGAACTGTATGGAGGTAATCCTCCCAGTGGTTTGCTTCGAGTTTCAGAACAGGCAGTGGGCAGTGGTTAGCGTTCTTGACTAGAAGAACTGATCAGTACTGGCTGGGATGGCCTTCAAAGAGAAAGAAACCGTCAGCCGGTAAATGTCATCCACTTATCCCATGGTGGGTTTGTTGGGTTTGTTGGTCCATTAGCCAGCCATTGATGCCAAGTTTAGTTGGATTACCAGAGAATTGCCTCCTGCACCATTTGTAAACCAACATGGTTTGCTGGATAATTCACTTGTGTGACACACCCCTGCAATTTGAGATGGACTTCCAAGCTTTTAATGTCCAACAGGAACATCATATTCACTATCCATGTTTTTGGGTTCATGTTGAAATTCACAGCGGTAGGAAAATCATCTACCCTTTGGTGATCCAACATGCCAATAGAAAATGCCGAAATCACACTGCTTCTGAGGGGGATTATTGTCAAGGGAGGAAATGTCAAGTCCATTATCAAATTCGTTCTCAGAAGGTATTTATATACAAATACTCCGCAGCTATCTCATGAGAAATAGCTACCTGATTTTTTTCGGTTAGGTTAGGTCACATTCACATGTCTGTTGGTACCCCTTCCCTTGGTTGAGTAGACTAGTTTTTTTTTGTGATGGGCTACACGTCAAGGAGTTTATGTGCAGGATATCCAAGATTGGCCCTGCGTGGTGGGTAGCATTGAGGTGAAACATTTCTATCAACCATCATAAAGCAAAACGTCATAAAATTCCCATGAATTCAATCAATCAGCCATTTAAATTTAAAAAAAAAAATCCATAAACGAGCAATTAAAATCCCATAAGCTCCCACCAATAAACACTCAATTTCTCATTAATTTCCCATTTACTCCCCATCAAAATCTCATAAAATTCCTATTAGCCCCCCTTTAATTTCCCATGAGTTTCCCTTTCAATTCCAATCAAAATTCTATGAAATTTCCATTCGCTTCCCATTTACCATAGCCGTTTGGAGGTTTCCTAAAATAGGGGTAGCCCCAAATCATCCATTTATAGACGGATTTTCCATCAACAAAAACCATCCAGCTATTGGGTACCCCATTTATGGAAACCCATTTGGGTTCAGCCCTTAGGCGAAGTGGAACCATTCGCCCTGCAATCCAAGCAGCGCTGGGCACGGGACTTCGCCGTGCCCTTCCCCCAGTGGCCGCATCCCGAGTGGTTTCACTTGGAGCTGGTGGAGGCTGGGGTCAGCCAGATGTGGTAAGTTCAATGGCCATTTCAGGAACCAATTCATTGGAGGTACCTACCATATATAAGACCTATTTCTGCAGGGCTAAACTTCAGGAGGGAATATATCAGAAAATATGTCCAAAAATATGGTACAGTCCCCTGACATTCCCATTGATCAGTGATGGTTAGTGATGGGTGACTTACTGACTTGTCACTGACTTCTCACTGGTAATGTGCTTATGGCCCGAACTATCAGTGATAAGTCAGTAAGTCACCAGATTTATGGAATCATAAGCCCACAACCGTTTAGAACTGGTAAAGGGCCATAACTGTAGCGGCTGTTCGAAACCCCTATTCGTTATAATAGGGAGTTGTACTACCCATTGTTTGATATTTTGTGTTTTTGTTTTCCATGTATAAACATGTTTGAAAAATCTGGATAGAATTGATACATGATAGTTGGTTGATGATTAGTTTGGTGATTGTACTAACCAATAAATTAAGATAATTAAGGATACTTACAATCAATGAGGGGAATTTTGTTCTCAACCAACCAGTATGAAGAGACGACGGAGGGTTTTGAACACTTCAACCATCCAAAAGAGTGATTTTACCATAAAACATAGGGGACTTAACCAATGAACATGGTGCCTTGACTATGAAACATAAGGATCGAACCAACAAAAATGGTGGTACAATGACATAAGCAACGTGATTTCTGCGAACAAGTGGATTTAAGGATGAACATTACATGCTAAGAGAGGTTAAACAAACACATAAGATGAAGAGATACAAGCAATATACATACGTTTGGTGTGTGGTTTCAAATATGAAATTGTGTTCATCCATATCCATCATGACATGTTTGTTTTTTTTTTGCAAGCCATCCATCAGATACTGTCTGGGTGACACTGGACTTACCGTTAATAAGGCTAACTAATCCAACATGGTTCTATACTGTATACAGCACAGGGGTTCCTCCATTGTTTCACAACCAACATTTTTTTCATGATGCTACAATTTTGGCCGCCCCAGTCCTCATCGAACTACTTCGATATCTCCACCAAAAGTCCAAGCATTCGCCTAGTGAATTAAGCCAATATCAATCGATTCACTATTATTGATACTTTTTGGTTCTTGTTCATTATTCACCATAAATATAACCAACTGTCAATCATTATGAAACCCTTTTCGCAACTTGTGACACTGGTACAACCTGTGTCCCACCCCATGTTTTCCCAGGCCAAAAAGGAACTCCTCCAAGGCTTGTTTGCGCTCTTGCAGGTGGAGACCAGGCGGGTTTGTCGGGGCTTCCGGAGATTTCACCATCAAACATGCGGAGAACTGCCAAACATGGTGATTTATAAAGTCGAAAAGGATCTAACCTGCAAAACGAGTGTGATATTTTGCCAGCACAAATGTGTGATCTACCCAGCAAAAAAATATGTTTTGACCAGTAAAGAGTGAGATTTTGCTAACACAAAGGTGGATTTTGACGAAATAGCATGGTGGAAAAAAATGCTGGTAGCATGGGCCATAATTGTAGCGACTCTGATGGCCAACCTCAGTGACTATCCCATGAAGTCCTCAGCGTCGTCGGTAACTGTACAATATCCCTACGTGGGATGTATCCACATATGTATATATATATATATAATCACATGTATTTATATACTGAGTTAATGAACTATAAATCCATGTTATCATTCTGATAATCCCCATGTCACTAAGAACCATGTATATATATATGTATATATATGTGTGTGTTCTGTTTATAGTCACTTAAAGTTACTTAATAAGGAATCCATTCATAACCCATTAGCTATAGCATTTTGGACCTCCGTTCCGCAGGTCTCCTTCGGAGAGCTTCCAACGGAGCATGGCCATGCTGGCACTGGTGCGGAGGGAGCTGGAACTGTTGGATTCCACGCAGCTCTTCGATACCAGCATGGCGGAGTGGGCCAGGAGAACCACCACCCGAGCATGCTGAGCTGATTGCTGGGCCAACGTTTATGGCCCGGTGTTTATGGAAACATCCATGAAAGGAATGCGGCTAGATTTCGTTATTGAAAAGAGAAAATTCCATGGAATATGGATGAAAATTGCTGAATTACTGGTAAATTCTCTAGATGTCTATTTTTCTGTGGCTATGTTGAGTTATCAGAGGGTAAATGCTGTTTGTTCATTGCAATCAACCAGAAAACATGGTGAAATTCTGGATACATCATGGGAGTTGACAATGAAAAGTGGCACTCAGTCAACAACAAGTTGCAATCAACCATCAAACATAGACGTATATTCAGCTAAAGATGGTGACCCAGACCTTGATTATATCATATTCTTATTAACTGGGATTCAACCGCTCACGATGCCTGGGATTCACATCCCATAAATGGATAGGGCACATGCCCAGCTATTGATTCCCAAAAGTCTATACTAGGAGGGATTGCTTGTGAAATGTCGACTCTGACGTCATGCTGCCACATGTGTTTGGCTGCACACTGCCATATTTTGTTGATCAATGTGCTTTTCTTGTCGCTCATAACATATATGTGTCTCGAACTGTTTGTTGCAACCTAGGGTTTATCATATATATATATATATGTATAATTATATATATATTACATTATGTGGGGATTTTACACCAACAAGCATAACTATGAGGGCACCACCTTGTGGGCATATAGCCATGTATGTCTAAGTTCTACACAAGGTGGCTCGTGGTTTGAGAGCCACGGGCCAAGATCGGTCAAGACCTAAGACTACCAATTTGTCAATGCTACAGATCCAGGCCAACCTGTGATGGATAATTAAGTGTTTGTTGTTGTTGTTGTTACTATTTTTTCATGCAATAATATTGTTTTTGTTTAACTACATATTCTCAGTGTTATCTATAGCTATGCGTGTTTTCCTCCTTCAGAGTATGCATGATTCGTTGCAACAAGGATCATGATCAACTCAGCATATTGCGAACCGCCTTTGTCCAGGATCTTGAGCAACGAAGGGTGTATGAAGGCTCCGGGACTGCGAAGGATTGAAGATGTTGGCGGACCTGCAGATGCTAGTCCTTCTAAGATTAAAGCAGAGCTATATATTGTTTTATAGTACGATGTTAGTAAGAGTACCGTTTGGTTTATTCCCGATACTTGAAGAATGTGATTGGTTTGTTGAAGGGACCGGGTACGTTTATGTTTCCTAGTGGTTAATTAGTAGAGTATTCAAAAGATGAACTGGAACTACAGCATGGTAGCATAATCGTATTATTTTGGTTATATATCGAATATTCTATACCAATGGGCTATATATACAATATAATATATTTACATATATATATATGCAATTATACATATATATATGTTTGTGTGTTATATCAAACAAGTATTTGCCAAGAATCCAACAAGGTAACTGACAGCTTCCCCCTTGCGTTCCAGGTCCTGCTGACGCAGCAGGAAGCTCGGGTCGTTGCCAAGCACCTGCGGCGCTTGATGGGGTGCCTTATTGTGGCGCGCAGGATCTGCAGAGGTTTGGAGAGATCTTGGGGAAATCGAGGTTTAAATAGCCGATTTAACCCTGAAAAACCATGAGAGAATGGTGATTTGAACATCCAAAATCAAGGTTTTACAATGAAATATCGTGATTTAACTGATAATGTACCATCGAAAATTGCGATTTCCATCATTCATGGGGATTTCATTGTGTATATATATATAGTTACTAGGATATCGGGGTTAGCCATCAAAGATGAGGGATTCATTGTTGCGGAGGGATCTCATGCTGTATGTTGTTCCAGGATTTGGCAATCAAATATGGCAATTGAACATCGGCGAGCGATCTTTTTAGTAGACATTAGTAGACAAATCATCTACCATCTGGTTATTTAACATAGCCATGGAAAATCCCTCATAAATGGAAGTTTATAGCTGGGAAAATAATCTATAAATGGGCCATTTTCCATGGCTATGTTAAATAACAAGAGGGTACAACTGATGGATTGTTCATTGCGATAGGGTTTACAGAGAACATGATAGCTTTTGGAGAACGCTTTTGACAAGTTGAGATAGTCCATATAGTGACTCTTTGGGATGCAGTTTGTTCCACTTGGATGTTCGTACCAATGAACATCTTGGATTAGCTTAGGGACCTAAACCAAATTTGTGTTTTGCCAAGTTTTGCACCGTCACTTTGGAGGATTTCCCCTTTCAACGACCTAATATGACTGATACAGCATGCATTGGTAGGATGACCATCCCAATATGTTATGCGGCCATCATTGATTGCTGATGTTCTCATGAACCCCTTCTGCTTCCGCCTAATGTTAAATACCCCCAATCGAAACCCTGGCTTACTGTAATAATATTTAATCTCTACATTTTTGAGGGGATGCTTAATATGAACGGATGATGGGATTGTTCAATCACTTCCATTATATTCCCATGATATCCGTGTAATATGATATCACCATCATATTCCATTCTGCCACCAATTTTGATTGCTGAGTCCCCATGTTTCATAGCTTATGTATCTTTGGTTGCATGGCCTTTTGTCCCTTTTTTTGTCCCCTTCAAACGGGGTGCCAAATCCCGTTTGCCCTGCCAAGGCATCCCGTTGGCTTTTTCGGCCACAGCAAAGCGCAGCTGGTACCTGGGTGGGTGAACTGGTGAACCCGTCAACCCTGAACAAATAAAGTAACCTCCAAAAATAGATGCCGATAAGTTCTTTTCAGGGTGGTACTTCTATGATACTTACTATACTTACCTCATAGTTGTCAGGTTTCAATTTTGTCTATCTATTTTGGAGTTGCTATAGATCGTGGTTAATTAGGGTCCACAAGTGATAAAATTACTATTGACATTGGAAACACACCCTATTCATAAACCCGGGGTTTATTAATCCGGGGTTGACGGTCAATTTGATAACTCGCTGAAATATACCATACTCAGTTATGTTTGGGGTTATATAGCCCAATCAATCCTTTTAATATCTCTCAGAAACCAAAAAGAAATACTCCCGAAACGAAATCGTGATTTAAATTTAGCATTGGATCTATTTCTTTGCAGGTCTCGTACGGTCTCGTATTCCATATTATTGGGCAGAAGCAATTAATTATGAAGCAACCCCCAACATTCATAGAAAAATAGGACCCCTGGAAATCAAGCAGGTAAAAGCATCTTTTGGCACCCGTGTGATCCGTGAAGACGATGCTCAACATCTCAACGCAAACAAACATAGACCAATGATGGATGGCCATGTTGTTTTTTTAAGGCGTTCCATGCCTCTAGCTTCAGATGCAAGCATCTAGGAGTTTGATAAAGGCTTTGGGCATTGAAGGGGGAGGCAATGTGCAGCAGAATTTCTTGGGCACAAGACTTGGAAGAGTGAGAAACGACTGTCCCATCCCATTGTTCCACAACAGCAGAAAGAACGGCTAGGGCAGTAATGGAGATTGAGCCTGTATAGAGACTTATGAATATCCAAGCGCAAAAAGTACATTTTCCAGACACGATGTTCGGGGTTCCATCCCAAATTTAATGATTAATAATGATTGCATCCATCAAAGACCAAAGCCAAATAAAATACACCATAATTTGATCAGTTAATCATGTCACCAACATTTGTTTACGCATGGTTTGGGACAAATTCCCTCCAGTCACCTCTACCATGGGACCATGGCAGGTTTGGCTGCCGCAGACAGGCCTCCAAAGTTCGAGGCTGAGAAAAAAGAACGGGCACCGTGGCCTACTTGGAGGTGCTTTGTTTCAATTGTTTTTTTTTGTGCATTTTTAATGGGAATAAAAATGAATAATATATATATATATATATATTCATGTTTTCCTCAAAACTTCTAAATACATATAAAGATACATGTATTTAAACAATGTACAGTGTGGATATGTTTTTGGTTGATAAATATCGCAATATGAATTGTAGATAAATTTGATTGTTGACCCAACTGGGTATCACATTTACCTGTTTGAAATCGCACGGCGCCGGTGGGCCTGAAGTGAGGCTTTTTTTGAAGCGACAGCGGTAATACAAACAGTATGAATAATTTGATGTTCAAGGTATTTATTGTGTATTTTCAGGCTGATAATAGTTCAAACATGTGGGGTTTCCCTTCAATATCCTTGCACCCCCTAGTTATGTTTGTTGGTTTTTAACCCCCAGCAACTAGCTCACATGATCAAATGATATCTTACTATAAACCCTAGCAATCACCTAATGAACTAAAATCGTAAACCAACTCATACCAACTCATTATCATAAATAAGCTAATTTCAGCTCTAAATCCCAATGTTGGTTGTTTTTTAGTTGGTTGTGTTCCTTCTGGGTTTCGTGTGGTTCGGCGGGGCGATAGCGCACATTTACGAGCTTCAATAATAACTAGTTGATATTTTGTTGAGCCCCAACAAAGCGAACCCGTTAAAAGCAAACCTAAGTGAAAAGGAGTAAAAATGGAACAGGCCCAATGAACCATGGATTCAGGAAGCTTGCGCACAACCTTTGGGGAACAAGCACAGTACAGAGATATTTGTGCACACAGCTCAAGCACAAGATGTCACTGCTAAACAGAGCGAGGAGTACGTGTTCTTAAGTCACATCATGATTTCATCCTGTACGTTCAAACCACCTTTGGGATTGGTCGGAAGGGTTGCTTGCTGAAGGAGGATCGAACCGCTCACTGAAGCAACCCCCACAGTGCCACAGCAACACCCAGTGAAACTTTGAGAGTACCGAATGACTGTTGAAAAGGAAACTCCTCATTCTGAATCAGTTTTTTTCTTCTCTGTGCGGTCAGCAATCTATGTATTTCTCCCAGATTTTGACATACAGTAGAGTAGCCAGCACTTCTGATTCCGGGCTAGATAATTTCTTGCATGTCTATACATATTTTACTCAACAAACTGCTTTTGTCTTCCCTAATGAGCTTGAACAAGGGCATTGAGTTGAAATCAACTACAAGTGGGGCGTGATGGTTGTTTCTGTTTGTGTTTTTTCTTTGTGAGTTGTTTTTTGGGAACCCTTTTTTGAGAGACCCGTTTATACATTACATTGTATATATATATATATACTATATGCGTATATGTATGTATATGTATATATACATTTTCATACGCAAACCAAGATTCCAAACAGGCTTGTTTCGGCAGGGAATCTAAGATTCCCCATGTATCGAAATGACTTGCGGGGATTTAAAATCAAAGTTGAACAATTTGGTTTTAAAAGACAAGAGGATTTAGTCAACATACATGCGGGAATTGCTATCGAGCAAACTCAGTATGGGTCCATGTTTGTTTGGCTTGGGAATGACTGTTTTGGCAAGTTGAAGCAAACCACTATTTTTGATACGCAATGTTTATGTTGATTTGGATTCCGTCCCAGTTGATGTATGAACGGAGTGTGTCATGTACGATTGAGATGATTGAGTTGTTTTTATCGTTCCATATCGGTCCTGGGTCAGCAGTACTCTTTTTTAAGAGTTCAATTTCTTATTTACAGATGGCCTTTATTTTTTTCCATTGGGAACCATTGGTAGGTTCCATGGGTAGTAAATTTCTCTATTGTTCACTTTCCCACGTTGGAGCGACAGTTCCACTGCTTTTGAGAGATGGTTCTGGCATGCAAAATAGTTCTGTGCTGGTCATATGCCAAGATCATCTCCCACTAGCTTGATGGCATGGTTCAAGCCACATACTGTTTGATTGCTGCATGATGGGTGCTTCATTAACAAAAATCATGTTTTGGAGTCGGATATGACAGGGCCAGCAGACGACATGAAGACATGAGAGTATACCGGTACACCGGCATAGTGCAAATACATGTGGTTCATCATGGTGGAGCATTGTTTCGATCTAGTCACCCTTGCTGCCTGCCGCGTTGCACACCTTCGTGATTTGGTTCTGCATCAGCAGCGGGGAAAGTGTAAGGCTTGGATCCCAAAGCCTCTTCCCAGAAATGATGAAAGACAGAGGGAAAGAGAGAGAGAGAGAGAGAGAGATAGAGAGATAGAGAGAGAATAAATCTGCCAGACATGTCTTCAACGGTTTTTAATGGTGTCTAATCTAGAAAGTCCTATCTGTTATAACGGTGTGTTCGTCGCATGTGTTGCCAGCCATGCGTCCAATACAGCGCAGCTGTTGCCACTGCCGGCAGCAAAGTTGGCAAGTGACCCGATGGCGCCATGTGGTAATACTGGGAGATTACATAATTGATATTAATGGATATTAACTGATATTCATGGATATTGATGGATATTATATTAATGGAATTTAGTGGAATTTAATGGAATTTAATGCTGCCATTTAATGGAATTGAATGGAATTTACTGTAATGGGACAATGGGGATATAACTTGGGATATAATTGGGTACTTGGAGGATCATCATCCACGAATCGTAACTTAGCAAAGTCCCACGAATCGTGGGAAAAAAAAACCTGACAAATGGGGTTTTTGACCACGGTTACTAATAATGCAGTCACTAGGTGAGTTGATTTTTTAGCAAAGGAGGATTCAGGCTTCAAGTGAACTTTCTGGTGCGAATGCGATGGATCAAATGTCTACGCCATATACTACGGCTAGATGCTGGTTGGCAGTGTACGCTTTTATTTTTCAATAAGGGCGGGTAGGTTCAAGCGTTCAATGCACACAACAGTTCAGTCTATTGCCACGCCGCTACGCCCACTGCTCTTTCAATGCGCAGTTTCCATGACATGCCGCACGTTCATTTTGCATTCGCTGCAAGGCGGCTATTTTGTCCTCCCTCTTCGTAGCAAGCTGTACAAACAAAACCAAGGAAGCACGACCCACCCGGTATTGACTAGTGAAACCAATTGCTGAGAATTAGTTGCTGTCGATGTTCCAGTTCCAGCCGTCAGCTATTCTCAACTCATGAAATGGTATGGACCTGGATGATGGAGACAATGTGGATGGTTGGTTGGTCTAACCACCTAACTAAGTGGCTAGCCAGCCAATCAATTCACCCACTAGCTTAAAGCACATACACAATTGTCCCTTAAACATCAGGATTTGCCATTAATTACCATGTTGGAATACCGGAGGATATGCTTCACCGCCCCTTATTGATTAGGTCAGTGCATTCCTATAGATTTATTTGCTGGGCGTCAAGTTTCCTCTCTGCTTTGCTACTGGATTGATCATCGGTTTGATCTTTACGCTTTTCTCTCAACTTTCAAGATGGCAAGTCAGGCCGAGAGAAAGCAGAGGTGGGAGGCTAAAAAAGGCACAGAGATCACGTAGGAAGAAATGGACACCGTGACCTTGGATTTTGCTTCTCTGACCAACGAATGCAAGCAGAACGTCGGTGCCATTCTAAGGGGCATGCCACAGGAAAGCGGAAGCTTTTTCCAGCATTGGTTTTATGGCCTTTCCGTGGAAGACCAGTCCATTGTGATAAGTTGGGTTTTGGTGCCAACGATGGGAACCACTAAGAAGGTGGGGACCATGCCGAAGGCTGTGAGGGCCGTGGCACCCTGGTTCAGCTCGCTGAGAATGCTATCCAGGCAGCGAACGACAAGGATGATGCGCATGAGAAAGCTGCCACCGCTGCGAAGGCGAAGTCGACCACAAAAAGATCCGGAGCCAAGTGATGATTTAGGCAATCAGAGATCTAAGATGCCCTTAATTCACACCTATCAGCTATCTTGAAACGGTTTTGCATTGAAAAGAAAAACCGGTGCCGTCACCATTTGTTTTTTTCAACATCGTTTTTTTTGCTAGTTTGTTTGCCTCGCATTCCTTGTTTAAAAGCCAAGTTGGTCAAAACCCAAACATGCTACTTTCAGTGCGTGTACATGATTGAACCAAGTTTTTTTTTTGGATGGTCAAACCCCAAGTTGAGATCATTAAATCCCAATATAATCCCAATTATATCCCATTAAATCCTCTTAAATCCCATGAAATCAGCATTTCTTCATGGTGAAAATCCATTAAAATCCCCAAACTTCACTAGTTTGCCCTGTTCCCTTGGATGATCCAGGTCGCGATCGCGAGACGATCCCGTCTTAGCGGAGCTCAACAAGGGTTCCTCCGCGACCCATGCGTTACGTTGCTGGGACGGAGGGGAGCGTTGGGTGACTTCACCAAGAAAAACCAAGCGGGATTTCATGAGATACAATGGGAAGATCATGATGTTTATAACCATTGTTATCATAATTAATTACACCATTATTATCATAATCATTATGACTGGTTAGTGCGCTTTGGAACATTTTTCCATATGTTGGGAATAATAATCCCAACTGACTTTCATATTTTTCAGAGGGGTTGAAATTGGTTGAAACCACCAACTAGATAATCCGGATGAACTATAATGACATCACTGTGTTGTGTTTTCTTATTGAAATATAGTAGGCATCATGGAAAAACCAGTCCGATTTTTTGCACCAACACATTTGTGACACATTTGTGATTGTCATCATGAGTTGTTCGCAGCTTTGGCATCACCGGGGCAAGTAAATTGAAGAGGGTGCATGTGTACCAGAAGTAAGTTAATAACCCGTCATGCTTGTTGATACGTCAAATATGTATATATATATATATATATAGTCATATACAGTTCTTTACACATATAGAAAATATACATTGTAAATATAGATGTATATTATATACATGTTTGTGCGTGTAAATTCGTTTATGTACACAATTTCCTACTGTTTTGTGTTTCTGTTTACATATTCAAAGTTGAAACATGCATTTTTACAAACACATGAGTTCGATGCATATGCATAGAAAAAGGGATGCTGTTGATGTTGGTAAGCATGTGTCACATCTAGACAGAGCATTATTTCCACATGAAATGGTCCAGCTTAGCAGTATACAAGTTGTGTATGTTTGCACACAGTACCCAGTGTTTGAGCATGTGTTGCAGTATTAGCATTGTTAATTATATTTTTTCATGTTAGTTGCGCAGAGGAATTTACACATTTCACCTGTTCGAAAAACAACTTATGCATGTCATTGGGCCGGATAGCGCCTAGAAGTCTACACAGAGTCCTATTTTTGCAGTCCAACAAGTGTACAGTGTATATATGTACAAATTGGTTGATATTCCAAGATTCCCCCAATTTATCTTCACATATATACGCAGATATTATATTCGTTGGATTGGTTTAAGGGAAATTTGCATGAAACCCAATATTTAATGGTGAAAACCATGGTTTCCTCTAGATTTTCCCTTGTATAAACCAATCCAATGATATATAGAACAACATATATACTGGTTGGTGGTTTGGACTATTTTTTATTTTCCATATATTGGGAATAATCATCCCAACTGACTTTCATGTTTTTCAGAGGGGTTGAAACCACCAACCAGTATCATATTACGATCATATTATTCATATATTATTACTATCATTACCATATTACCATATTATTGCCATATTACCATCACTACTATTATCATAACTATTATCATAACTATTATCACTATTACCATCGTATTATTACACTGTACCCTTTGGTAAACTAACATAACTATGGAAAATCACCATTTTTAATGTGAAAATCCACTATAAATGGCCATTTTCAATAGCTATGTTAAATTACTAGAGGGTATAGTGTATGTCTCTCCATCCCAATGTTGAGTCCGGGTGCTGAGAACTCCAGGCAGGGTTGGAGCTTGCTGGGCGTCCCAGCCCCGGCTGGCCACGGCAGTGTTGGCAAATTTGTCATGGCACAAGGCTTTGGAGGTGCTTCAGGTGGGGATTGTTATTTTTTTTTGTGTGTAAAGAAAAGCTGAACGGTGATTTGATTATGTGATCATGATGGGATTTGTTTGAACGTATTTCTATGAAAATTAAGAGGTGTTTTTTGTTTTTTGTTGGACAGGAGCATGAACATCTAGTGTATCAACCATGTTGATTACGTTTACTTTGATTTTCGCATTTTACTTTCTATTTTATGTTTACTGTTTTTGGTTTCTGTTTGTTTTTGTTTCCCCTTTTTACTTTGATGGCGCTTGGTGACTTGATGGATGTACCGCAATTATGCCCTCTGGTCTTTTCTTTTACATACCTACCGGAAATCACAACTTCTATCGGTAAATCATCTAGAAATGGGCCAATTTCCATAGCTTTGTTCAGTTAGAAAAGAGTAATGCTGAAAACGACCAGCCTGTTGTGCGTCCAGTGTTACCTTAAAATTCCGACGTAGCACTTGAATTCGTGAAGGAGCAAGCTATTGATATTGTTTGGTCATATATATATATGTGTGTGTGCGTGTGTGTATAATGCATGTACATAGATGAGATAACACCAGCTAGGAGACACTAAGAGGTACCAAGGGGTTGATCCTGTTTAATTATTGCAAGCAGCATCTGAACACACATTATGAATCAATGATCAACTGGAGATTCATTGGCGAAAGAATGAGGGATATCACAAAGTGAACATGGATGAGGTAACCCTATCGACCTGTCAAAATGGAGACTTATCGATCAGAGAAACTGTTTCACGAGTTGCTGGAAAAAAATAAACCCCATTCTCTATTATTTAGCCAATTCAAACCGCTTGCAAAAATGCATGAAATCAGATGAAATGAACTGAACTGCACTGATTCGAATTGAATTGACATAAGTGAACTGATTAAGCAATGTATCAGAAAGATGTCATCCCTTCACCAGGCCATGCTGGAGCTGCAGATGCGAATCAATGAGTTTCACTGCAACGCTGTGCTGAAGGCGCCGCTGGAACCACCCAAAAATATGATTGGTAGGCAAGATGAACAGCACTGAACAGCCAAACAAATGCATTTGGAGATAGTTGGAAGATGATGATTGTGATGGTTTTCATCTGATCTATGCGTGGATATTTGTGTGGCACATTTGGAACCCGGAAAAGGATGGAAAAGATGGGTTGAGCAAACACTTATCTTTAAAAGACTTGGACGACTTATCTAATTTGTAATGAATTGTTCTACATGGATAGATATTGCGTTTGTAGTGGTTGCTTGCACTGGAAACCCAGCCCAGTGACGCGTCCAGCCCTGGTGGAATATTCTTCATGCCATTCCTTCAACTAGCATAGAACCTGCCAAAAAAGGAGTTGGAATGCCATTTTTCTCTAAACATGCGCGGATTCTCAGGGTCCATCGTAGTTTGCAGGATTCTCATTCCATCAAAGAAAGCCATGCAATTTCTATCAAAATCACCATTCTGGTTGGTTAACCCACAATTTTCAGACCATCGCCCACCCGAAAAAAACAACACGTTTTCCATGCCGAAGGCCAGTCCTTGGCATCAACAAGGTGCCCTTTTGAATCGGATGGCCCAGGCTCAGCTACAGCAGGACTGGACCCACCCGCCCTGTGTGGTGGAAGTTGGGCCCGAACTCCATGGACCTGAACACCAGCCCTCGCCAGCTCCGGATGCGTTTTTTAGGGCGCGTGCACCCAAACACGTGCCAGAGAGAATGCCAAAAAGAATGTCAGAATGAGTAGGTGCCTGATATATGATATAATGCCAGAATGAATGCCTGAAAAGATGCCAGAAAGAATGTCAGAGATTATGCCAGATGGAATGCCCGAAAGAATGTCAGAATAGATGTCAGAAAGAATGTCAAGAATATATGCCAGATAGAACTTTTGACATAGACCTGCAGTTGATTACTTCTCGGTATGGCATTTAGCAACCTATTTTGATAGCACCAGCTTTCCATACCATAAGGCGAGGTGTTTGCGAATTAGCCAAGTGGGAAAAAGAGGGCTGTGTTTGGTTGCACACTTGGGATCTGAACAGTTGTCTAAAATGCCACGGTGGGGGTCACCCGAAATAACGTAATTCATTTTCTCCTCACCTAATATGGCAATGGTTTGGCTTTGCAGTTTTTCATTTCCAAGGGAAAATCATCAGAAACTGCAGCGTTTTTAGCAGAAATAAAGAAGCGGTGGGGCTTTCCTGTTGTATTTTTTTAGACATCAAGTCCAGGAACGCGGTTGAGTTCTGAGTGAAAACCAGCCTTGATTTTTGGAAGTTGGTGGGATCACTTGTTGGGGTCATACAACCGGTTGGAGGGGAAATGTTGCTTATGTTGAGTCCCTTGTTCGTATTTTTCTTTGAAGGTTGGAAGCGCCAACCGCTCCAAATCCACACCCAGATCTCGTGCCTCAGCGGATGCGAAGGACCAAGTGAGCCTCACTTCTGGCATGACTTCAGAGATCCCGTGGCCTACAGCCATGGGCCGGTTAGAGGCGCCATGGGGCCAGAAGTGGAGGAACATGTGCAGGAATCCGCATTAGGGGAAGAAAACCGTTGAAACCAAAGCTACTCCATTGAATGATGTTTTTTGCACATGTTTACAGGTCTAGTTGTCAAGACCCTTTTTTTTGTAGCAGGGATCGGAGGTGCACAGTATTCAAACTATGTAGATATATATATATATACATGTATATATTTATTTATTTATTTATTTAATGATTATAGCCAGGGGACATTGGGACATGTTTGAAGCCGGGGACGACCTGCCCGGGCTCCAGATCATGAAGCGCCAGCACATCCAATGCGAAACCTGGATGCAAACGGTAGAGCTGGCCAGAGCCGACAAGAGCTGGCCTGGCTGGTCACATGTAAACCACTCTGTAAAAGATGCACCAACAGGTTATATACATAATGATGTAGTCAATCGAGACAAGATGCACCAACATATATGATGATATATACACCCTTGTTCATTCATATTGATGTATATATAATTGTGTTCACCCAAATTTATCATAGGCTTCATCATTTGAACATGAGCATAAGCGCTATGACTAGCTGTATGTTGCCAACATATCCTGAGTGATTCACGTGGAACTGAGACAAGGGAGGTTCCAGTGCAGAAGGGAGCGGTTGGGAGCTATAGGTACCCATGGGCATCCAATTCCAAAGGTGCCAGTCTGATATCGGGATTGATCCATTGTTAATCCATGTTAATCCCATCCCCCTAAGATTTGCCGGGAATTGGTGACACGTGTGCGAGTACAGGGAAGGATTGCCTATATTTACATCCTAATTCCATGGTTGAGGGATATACATGTACATATATATATAAATCCTTTTCACGATTCGTGCGCTGTTAAACCATCATTTTTGACTGGGAAACCTTTATGAATAGGGAGAAAGGATATATATTCGATCCCATTTAACCGTTAATTCACCACCATTGTTGATGGCTAAATCCTGATTTCTGATGGTCAACTCACACTTGTCCACGATATGTCATGATTGAATCTCATAAAATCAGCATTTTTCATCGTTAAATCATGTTAAATCCCCAATTTCCCGGGTTTAATCCACAAGCCGCGGTGCTTGGACGCTTGGACTGAGGACGTCCTGGCGTTCGGAGCCCTGCTGACGGCCAGCAAGAGAAGTTGGCAAACGGCGCTGCAAATCTTAGGGTTCATGCAGTCTCCAGAGCCTTGGAAATCGCCTTGGTTTGTAGTGGTGATGGTGATTCCTGGATGGTGAGGCGATAACCATCTTAAGGATGGGATAATCGTGAAGATAGGAATGGGATGATCATAGGATATGAATTGGTTTTCCCATATATAAACAATTTGGGATTTCTGACCCTCGTCCAACATTCCATACTTGGATGTGCATCCTGGTCACTAAGCGGATGATGAACGCGTATCTATCACCCACATTTAGCTGGGGATTGGGGTTATCGCGTAGTTAAACTGGGTTACACCCATGGTCGCCAGCCACTTACTAAGTGGAATGCCCACCCGAGTAGAGATACATACGAGATGGTACTTCATACTTAGCTAATCTTAGCTACATTTGTTCATAACTTCTATGGCCAGGGTTTATAGTAGAACGCAGTAGGTGTGCCTATAGTCGATGGTCACGAACCAACTTATAACTGGGGCGGCACCATTTTGTACAAGTATATCAAAATATCCCACTAAAAAGACTATATGCTTGCTATACCACCATTTGTATTTGTTATACAATTCCTCATTATATATTCCTATGTCATTATCATTCCTATAATATTCCAAGACACGGTACCAGAAACCTGACGTTTGCGTCCCAGGATGTGGTCAGCTTCTCTGCAGGCATTGCAGCCACCGGTGTCACGCACGAGTCGTGGCGTTTGGGGCTGCAGCTGTACCGCCAGATGAATGCTAAGAAGGCGGGACACACGAAGCTGCGAGCATATCAAAAAGAGATTCCTTTGGGGATTACCCCATGGATCATTTTTGGCTAGCAACATCTAGTAGACATAGTTAAACCATCGCATACCTCGTTTTATAAATGGTTGAATCCAGGAATCGGGGACTTGATAACTGGGGTCAGTAGCCACTTACGATCTGTGGGATGATCCTCCAAGTAGCCTCTTCTCTCTGAAAGTCACCATGTGTATCCATTTCATCCGTTTATAGAACGTGATTTTTGAATGGGTTCTTTAAAAGGAACCAGTGAAAGAAGAGATTCATTCGACATCAGTTTGGACAAAATATGTTGTAATTAAAATTCATTGAGAACAAAACGTTGGTAAGGTGCTGGGTTAATCATATCTTGAAATTGTCTCGTCTTTGGCAGGTGATGATGAACTCAATCACATTGACCTCGCTCCTGACTGCTTGTGAACCAGGACCATTTCTTTTGATGTTCCATGATATTCCCACAGAAAAAGGCCTGACGGGTAGCTCCAACCTATTCCCTACGCACAAAGAGGCTCCTTGGTAAAAGTGAACTTGAATGTTTGGGGCGTGTCATGATCGAAACCTTGGTGCTTATAGTTGAACTATAGTGAATGGTCAATGACAAGCCTGTAATTCCAGGCCTTCAGTACAGAAGACAAGAGTATTGAGCAGTTATTCAAGGTTCACAGGATTGGCTTTGCTGACGGAGTTCTACTTGCAAGCCATCGTGGTATTATTTTTTGTTTGGTCTAAATCTCAACGGTTCAATTTATGCACTGTGATGTGATATTATCATTGCTCGCTGCTAAAATTCTTGGAGAACTAATGTGAAACACGCAGGCTGCATTCAAAGCTTTTGCCAATAAACAACATGGGAACCGGTAGTACCTGTACCGAGAGAAAATATGGGGATGCAACGCAGAAAAGCTGGTTGAAGCAGCCAGTGTTTGCTCTATGTTATTTTTCTGGAATTGGAAGCATATGTTTTTGTTTCGCAATTGGGACCCTATATAACGTTGTTTCGCACACGAACTGCTTGGTGGTCAACTAAAGCATCCCATACCATCCATGTATTTGGGCAAATTTATTCTGTTCCTAGGGTATTGTCATTGTTGCATTATATAAGTACTGGGGAGACCCTGGATGAGTAGTTTACTGCAACTTGTTTTTTGTTCCTTTTCATAGTGGTGATGTATATAATTAACTATAAATTAAAAACATGAATGTATATATATATATATATAGATACAGTAAGAGATAATTAAGTATAGATTGGCCAGCCAGGGAAAAAGGGAACATGCAGGGGGCCCAATCTAAGATTGTCATGTTCAAGCATTCTGAACAAAAAGGACAACAAAAAACATCACATACATGTTACATGTTATATATATATAATCAAATGTATATATATATATATATATATATATATATATGCAGTTATATGTATATATATATATGCAAAATGCAGACATATCTAAATATGAACATTGGGGGTTTTTAATCTCCACGTTGCGTGAAATCCCGCGGCTGGCGTGTGCCGAAGCAGCTGGGGCAGTAGGACAGTGCTGGGAGATTGCCCTGGAGCAGCTGCGGCTCGGCTCGGAATGCTTACCGCTTGGAGGCATCATCCTGAGGATGTACATATATTAAATTTATTATATACATAGATTTATTTATACATACTATATATTTGTTCTAATATAGAATTTAGATTGACTTAGTTTATATCGGATTTATTACTAGTGATGTGCTTATACTTACATTTTATCATCAGTAGTTTATAATCGACATTCATATATAAACAATAACAGCTATAGTTTTTGGTTTTTGTTGTTTATATGTATACGTGCGTGTCATTCTATATGCATACGGTCACATCGAATCCCATTAGCTCCCCGACAAAAGTGGAACAAAAGGTGCTACCGACGCTGTCAATCACAACGCCCCTCAATGGATGTCGAATGACTCGGAGAGAGGTCTTTATTTCTGGTGACACATGCCTGATGCACCACTGTTTGCGATGTTCCAAGGATGGGACACACAAACATCTCTAATCACTTTCAATAATTTGCTTGCTTTGCAGCCACGGTCTCTTGTGACTCTTGTTCCAACTTTTCGGTTATGTACATCCCTGTCATCCCAGATCAATGCGGGATTGGTAAGACCTTACCCCCTGGGATTTTTTACATCATGTACGTATCTACCCTCCGCTATGGAAGATGACTCATTCACACAGTTTGATGATTCACCAAGTAAAAATGTCTTTTATTATCCATAGCAACTATATAGTTTGTAATTACCTCAGGATACATGTACCAATACTATATATACATGCATGTATACATGTCATTATAGATTTATGATTATATTCCGTAAATCCATTTTATGTTTTGATGTATTTATATATATATAGAGCATATATATATATATATATTTACACCTGATATTTGATCTGGTTGTTGGTTTGGAACATGTGTATTTTTTCATATATTGGGAATTTCATCATGCCAGCTGACGAACTCATATTTTTCAGAAGGGTAGGTCTACCACCAACCAGTGATATAATGTATCATGTATAGCTACAAATGATCGCGAAGTTTTCCCTTCACGCCAGGCACCTCAGCCAGCTGCAGCGTTTGCAGCTCGGCGCCGTGGCGAGCAACGCCGCCATGGGGCCCTTGGGCACAGTGGGGCGCTGGCAGCAGGTGCTGAGGCTGGCGATGATCAGGCCGGGGCAAGCTGGGGGAGCTAAGGCATGATTTATCATAGCTATAGACGGCTATAGAGTGTGTATATTATATATTACATCTTTCTATCTATCTATCTATCTACCTACCTATCTATCTATCTATCTATCTATCTGTATATATATATGGGATTTAATATAGTTATGCTTTAATGGGATTTAGTATGATTTGGTGGGATTGATCATATCCAGAAATCGTGATTTAATGGGAGTTAATGGGATCTGATGGTGATTTAATGATGATATTTGCCCTCTGGTTATTTAAGAGTTTGCGATCTGGAATATAGGGATTTAATGAGGATATACTGAACTATTCATGCTTTCTGCTAGTGGAATATTGATGAATATCGTGCCCTCCGGTTTCAACATAGCCATGGAAGCAATGGCCCGTTTAGTTTGATGTGAGTAAAGCAATAGGACCCACGAGAATTTACAGGAAAATCACTGACACAACTAGTGTTTGTGATACATCTATCAAACTAGTTATAATGGTGGTTAAAAAACAACAAACATAACTGGCTGGCACGATCTTGTGGGATTGGATTGTGAGTGCAAATCAGGAGAAAACTCGGCACACCATAGAAAAACAGGGATTTCACCACCAAGTGCCATCACAAACGATGTAGACTATGGTTGATTATGTATTAACCAAAACCGATATGTAAAGTGCTTAGCGACTCTGCGGCGAATGCCACATCACACCCAAGTATAATTTCTCACTTTAACCAGCCAAAAAGGTCAGATTAGATTCTTAGACTTTTAACATGTGTTCTTAAATTATGGGGGTTCAACCATTCTTCATGCTTCATGGTGCTTAGTGAGCCATTCAATAGCCCAAAAGAAATGGGGCGATCGAGGCCAGACACAGTGAGCTGGTCCCTGGCCGTGAATGCTTGTCCCTCGGCCTATGGCCATTGGTTGCCCTGGCGAGTTTCTCCCAGTGTCTATGGAAATTTTGAAACATGAGCTGCGAGTTCCACAACTTGATTTTCACCATATTGGCGAAAAAATTAAACAGGTTGCCAGGAAAAATTGGCATGAACGGCAATACTCCGATAGACATCCGAAATATGGGGGTCATTCGTTCCCACTATGTATATTTATACATCTATTTTGTTGAAGCCGCCCTCCGGCCCTTTCACTTCTGACATGTTTCTTTGTTTTGGCAGGTTAGGTACTGGGATGATCCCTGCAGATGGCTTAAATGCTTGGTGGTTAGGGTGCAGCCCGTTGTGCATCTCTGAACTGAAAGGAACCCTGCAACTGAGCCTCAAACCGTCTCACGCCATTTTACCATTACATGTTTGAACATCACAAGAGGCCTCGTAAAAAAAAACAAGTTGTCGAACTTATTTTTTCTCTAAGGCTAAGGTGTTAAACTGTTAAACCCCAGAATAAACAAACCTTTGGGTATGGTTTTCAATGCCCACACAAGTTATATATATTATATTGGGTATAGTAACAGGATCAGATTATCGGTTTGGTGCTTTGCTTGTTGTTCCCATCCTGCATGCTATAGTGATTGATATTACTTCTTAATATTACTTGGTCGTTTTTGCTTAGTCTTATATTCCAATATCTCAAGGATATCCCATTGGGTATGTAGACCTGGAGGTATATCCCCTGGATCATCAGGATCCTGATCTTAGGTAGCGCGTCCAACGTTTGGGCAGAGGCCCTGCAGCTGGCAGCAGAGGGAGGATCTCTGGATGCTGCGGTGGCTGCGTGCGAGCGTGTGCGCAGATGGCAGTGGGGCAACTCAGATCGACCGGCCATTTTTCCGACAAATGTTTGGAGCCACGGAACCGGAAAGGTGTGATTTATACCTTTCTTGAAATGATTCGGACCTACAGATTTTAACTTATAATGCAAAATACTACAAAGATGTACTGTAAATCCGCCTAGCCGGTAACTGGTCTGAAACCCACGGAGTATCCCAGCAACAGAGGGTACTGCTGCAATTTTTTACATACTTGAAATCCACAAGCGAGCTTCACCCCAAAACCAGTTAGCTGTTGGAGAGTTATCCCTCAAGGAGCGTAGTTTAGTTTGTTTCTTTTTGATTTGCCTGGGAAGATAGGAGGAATGGTCACGAAAGCTTGTTAGGATTGCTCCGATTGATTGTTCCTTCGTCAAAGCAAATGGACTGCCGCACACATTTAAATTTATAAGCAATAAAGGTACATGTCTATGGGCAGAAAAGAAACAACTCAACTTGATCACCGTTTCCCTCTCAAAACGGAACTAATTAACCGTCTGGTAATTTCACTTGTATCCATGTGTAGGTGATTTAGCCATTAAAAATTACCATCTCCCATGGCAAACTATAATTAATTTACCAAACAGGCCTGCCGTAGCCTGAAGATGGTCACCAGGCTCTTGGTGTAAGAGATGGATGTAGTATCCCATAGATGGATATAATATCCCTTCCACATACTTTTGCAGCAGAGGTACAATTGTTTTGTTTCCCTTTCTCCAGCACCAACATGATTGCGCCCGGGTGCCTGGCTACACCCAGGTTGGCTTTGGGCATGTTGATGGGTCGAAAATCTACAGCCAAGCCTTCTCCTGAATCTTGGTCCTACAGGGCGGTCGGCATTGTATTGACGGCCACTAGCCATCGTTACCATCCGCGGATGGAAATGTCTTTGGACCGTTTCAAGTTACCACCTTGAAGCAAATGTTTGGAGCCATCTACATGTTGACCCATGTTGAACCACTGTGCTCATAGGTGTCAGAAAGTCATCCCCAATAATAAACCTACCATTTGGGGATGGTTTATACCACCTATTTATGGTGAACGTATAGAGTTTCCAAGCACTGCCACAGCCTGAGGCAAGCGTTGCCCGAGAGGCCTGGGCCTTGTCCAAAGATCCGGCAGTGGCCAGGCGGGAAATCTGCAAGATGGGGATTTAACGGGTAGGAATGTGGATTCTAAATGACATTGTATGACTTGACTATACATTGATAGTTGTATAGTATGTATAGTATAGTATATAGTATATATATATAAACATATAATATAACGTAATATATATATAATAGTTATCCCTAACCTTATAGTTATAGTAGGTTGTACAATTGTTCCAAAACTATTGTCAGGCTTGACAAACTTTGCTGACTGCAAGTTTTCAGCTGCATATTGGGATCTTAGCAAAGTTAGCAAAGTTAACACATCAACTATCCACTACATATAATATATATATATATATAATATATATTGCATCACTATATACTTATCCCAACAAATATCGAACATTTAGATCTTGCCAAAATAATGAGTATCTAGTTTTTGCTACAGGATCTTTTTGGGGATGACTATAAGCCTTGCTGAGTGGAAGTTTTAATCAGGATGTTGGGAAGTTAACAAAGGTAACACATCAACTAATGACCGAAAATGGATGATTTGAGATATTGGATAATTACTCAGCATACTACATTAATCATCCAAATGTAGGATGATAAATGATGGATAGTTTAAGGTCGCCCATGTCCACATGAGCAGATGAGGGTGTAACTCAGCTCAAAGGGACAATGGGTGATGCATGGTGAAAATCCAATCGTCCTCCTTCCTTAAGACATTGGGAAGTCAACCGGCCAGACAATTTATGGCATAATGGTTGGTATTAGGCAATAAATGGTCAGGATATCAACGACAAAGATTTGGATGTTTAGGTATACGTTAACGGGTGGAAAATGGAAATCCAAGGCAGTAGATGGTGAAAATAGTGAGTCAATAAGTTTGCAATTTTTACTGTTCCGATTTTTTTGAGATCACTACAGCTGCAAGCTGCATAGGAGCCTTTTTCGGCTCGTATCCGTGGGGCCGATTTTTGGGGGCTTGCTTGCTCCAGCACCCCACGGGGTATGTCCCCAAGAGTTCAGCCATTGCCACACCAATTCGCGGGATGACCTGGGATGACCTCTTGCTTTGAGTTCTGAGAGATCAAAATTTATCGCGCCTGGCACCCTTAGATTTGCAGATGTCCACATTTAAATAAGGTGATGTTCTTTGCCTTCCCGCCCGTGTGGAGGCCGACCCGCGCGCAAGCGAGAGACCTGACTCGACGAGCATGTGAGCTAGCGAAGATCGCGGTTGCCATGCCTGAGAGGTTTCAGGTTGGGGCGCCTGGTGCTTGGAGCATATGGGAACTTGGGGGTTTATGGCAACCGCAACTCCCAAAAAGATGCCAAAAAGTTCCAGAGACCTGACACTATGGAGAAAACATCATCAATAGCATCCTAGATATGGTTTTAGGCATCTTCTTGGGGGTTGCTATAAACCAAATACACAATTGACATTTAAACCTCAGAAAAGGTTGCATAATGGGATATAGTGCGGAAAACACTGGATATATGAATATATTTGATACATACATATACATATATACATATACATTTGCACATATAGAAGCAACAAAGGGTTCTACCTTCCAGTAAACATGAGTAAAGTGACATAGCGCGATGAAAATCCACAGGTTTCCCGTTCGGAAATTATCTACACATGGTTGAATGATCCTTATCTATGATAACTGGAGGGTAACCAAACAAAAACGCAGGAACGTAGTTTCAACCCACTAAAGATATCAAAACGTTGTGTTGTAAGCAGGAAAGATAGCAAACCGGGATCAAATCCAGCAATTGGATAGAGTTCTGGGTAAATCATGGGGGCCTCATTGGCCGAGCAAGCCCAGCAAATGATGATTAATTAATCATAGGAGTGGGGAGATCATCCATGTGTTTGCCACTTTGGGGATTTTTGCACAGCTGATGCTTGGGAGGGTTAAACCAGTAAGATGGGCGTCTAACCCACATGACTTCTGTTCCATTAGGCGAACAATTATTGGATGTGGGATGGCTGAATCCCTGTGTTTTGGTTGTTCGACACTTTGGCTGGTTGAATTTCGCATTTTTCGCACTTTTTCGTGGCAACGCTGGTCGTGTTTGGTGCGGGTCATTCGGAATGCCCCAGGGGTCCCCCAGGGGTCCCCTACCGGTCCCCTGGGTCGGGCCCGAGGGATCATACCAGGCACGAGAATTGGCGAGTTTGCTTTGGTCTTTGGCCGCTTCGAAGCAGTGGCAGTGGGGCTGAGATATGCTGTGTCAAAGTGATCCAGGGGACCACAGATGTTCAAGACTGGTTGGTGCTTTGGAACATGTTTTATTTTCCCCAATAGTTGGGATGATGATCCAATCTGACGAATATTTTTCAAGGGGCTTAAACCACCAATTAGAAGATGTTGACTTGATTCAATCACGCATTGTCTTCTTTCTTGCTGGTGATTTCCATTGTTTGCAAATGTTGATTGGACAAATCAATGTCTTTGCCAGTGAAAGAAATATTACTTAAATACTGTATGAATTCAATATTAACTATCTACGAATTAAATGGTTTTTATTGGTCTAATCCCTGCATCTTTCATATTTATGGGACACATTTCCCATTCATACTCCCAGGTGGTTTTATGAAGCTGCTGGGGTGTGTTGCTGGTGAAACCAGAACTACTATCTACTACTGTTGCATCATCATCATATTTTATTGGGATGTTGCACACAATCATGGATCATAAATAGTCGTTATCAACACTATTGTATCATAGTTTGTTTTATTAGTTTATCAAAACTATGTCAAACACACTTATAATACCGATTCATAATGATATTACCATTGCCCCATGATATGCGCAAAAATGATTACTGATATCCGCCAAGATCATTTTTCATGATATTCCATTTGCATCCCAAACTTCTATCAATAACAATCGGGGGGTTCTTGAAATGGGGATTCCCAAAACCATGGTTGAATTCTAAAATGGTCTACAGTAATTTGGATGATTTGGGGGTACCCCCCATAACTTAGGAAACCTCCATAATAACAAATCATGTTAGTAGACAGTAAACCATATCAATATGCTATCATCTTCTCATATTTCCAGTAGTGTTTTTTATGTGGTTTCATAGAGATAACAAATAAAAGTGAGATAATCATTGTATTATTGAGTATTCCCATTCATGTTAGCAAACCCAATAATAGACCAAAACAATATTGGTTTACTGAATTATATATTATGGTCTATTGTTAATGATAATGTTGAATCATTGGTTTATTACGTTCGAGAATGGTTTATCATCTATTATAAATTATAACCTGTGTTATTGTATGTTAAGCCATTGTAAACCATGTTTTTTTAAATCATCTATCAAAATGTGATTATCATTGGATTGGTTTAAGGGAAAATCTACAACCCCCCATATTCAAATTTAATGGTAAAAACTATGGTTTCTTGTAGATTTTCCCTTAAACCAATCGAATAATCCCCATTTCTTGTAGATTTTCCCACCAATCGAATACCCTCCGGTAAACTAACATAGCTATTGAAAATGGCCATTTATAGTGAGTTTTCCCATTAAAAATGGTGATTTTCTATAGTTATGTTAAATTCCCAGAGGGTAATCCCCATGGTCCCCATGATTCCTCTCCCAGGTCTCCGTTGCCTACGTCGACCCCGCGTTGCTGGTCACGTCCTGCCGCCTGGCGCTGCCGGAGCTGTCGCTGCAGGGGCTGGCGAATGTGGCCATGGCCCTGGCGACGCGGCGTGTGTAAGCCGCTGGTAGAAACGGTGGATTTCTACGGTGAAAAAGGTGATCAGTATGATATCAGTAGGCCACCTAGGTCGACAATAGTCGGAAAATCGTGGGAAAATGTAGATTGAAGTGGTATTTTTGGGAAAAGATGGGAAGTTGAAGTGCTTTAAAAGTGATGAAAAGTGATGAAAAGTGATGAAAAGTGATGAAAAGTGATGAAAAGTGATGAAAAGTGGGATTTATGCTGTCAAGTGGAGCGTTAGTGCTGGATTTAAATGGTTTAGAGGAGAAACGTGCAGAATAATATTTTTTGGGGGAAAACAGAAACATGAAGATGTCCAGGTGTCTAATAAGAAGGTCGAAGAACTTGGATTTATGCAATGATCATTGGGCCTTATCGTGGAACAATGAGAAAATCCCATTGTTTTATCCCGGAAAAACAGCATGTCCGATCAAATCTTGGCAAACTTTGGTCCGAATTGTTGCTCAGTCGAGTCGGGATGGTTCCTATTGTAATCCTGCGTTCTATCTGGCAGCAATAGTTTAGGTATGATACCTTACTAATTATGTTTAAGTTTTTAACCCGGAAAATATGGGTGTCCAACCAGAAAAAAAATATATAGGCTTTACCCGGCAACAATTTGGATCAGTCCGAAACTGGGGTTGCACCAGCAAAAAAGGAGATGCTCCGTGGGAGTATAGCTTGAATGTGTTTGGTCGGTATTTTGATGTGCACACCAGGAATCAGAAGTGGTGGATATCCGGATGATCTCCCACATAGACTTGAGGAAAACATACTGGATCCTCTTTATCGCCGGTTTATCAGTTCTGCTTATATAAAATATATAAAGCCACGTACCAACTTGGATCCAGGTAAATCTTGGGTGAATGGTCGGTTCAGGATGGCACCAAGCGCTGGTGCTAAACCTTGGTGATGTGGGCGCCAGGCCTGCGTATAAACTCTTTCCACAGGTGACTCTCGGTAAGGGGGTCATAAACAACAAACTGCACTTGCAATATGATACAAATTAATACAAATTAAGTCATCGAGTAACTAAATACATTAACTATGATGAATTTCACAGACAGACAGAAAGACATATCGATAGATAGGTAGATAGACACACACACACACACTGTGAGAGATACATAGCGAGATGGACAGAGGGGTAGACCGATCTATAGATAGAGACCGTAGATAGAAAGAACGAAAGATCGATAGACCAAAACAAAGAACCATATTGATTTAGAATCACAACCTCTGATTACGTTTTTTTTTTTAATGCCATTCCCCCACTTGATAATTAGATAAAGTAGGGGCTTAGACAACCCCATCGCTACATTGAGGCCAGTAGCCACTTCGATCACTGGCAGCAGTTGCAGTGGGAGCAGATGGACGCCATGTTGCGGAGACTCCAAGCAGAGCTGTCCACCCGAGCAGCAGAGTCTCGGTGGCCAAGGGACGTTGCCATGCTGCAGGACAGTGATTTGGTTGTGGGGACGGCATTTGAAAGTTGGTCGTTTCAGTGGCTTTGAGCCGTTTCTTGGGGTGCATTCTTTGTTTGGATCTGTTTTGTATGATATGAGTTGGACATGATTCTGACATGATTATAGTTCACAGGATTCATTTCATTTATTATTAATAGTTCTTCTTTTCCACCGGGTGGTGGTTTGGAACATGTTTTATTTTTCCATATGTTGGGAAAAAGAATCCCAACTGACGAACTCATATTTTTCAGAGGGGTGGGTCAACCACCAACCAGTTTTTTCCATTAACCATTTAAGCACATTAACCCCATCAAAATCCAATCATTTTTGGATGTTCAAAATCCAATTAAAAGCCAGTTCTATTGCATTGAATTGCATGACTGCCTTATTTGTTCATGGTTAAATCAGCTTGAAATCCCAGTATGATGGTTAAACCATTAGCCGTTTACCATTGTTAATCAAATTCCTTGGGTTTACCATTGTTAATCATTTACCATTACCAGCTAGTTACCAGTCCATCCCATCCCAGCCTGCTGTTCTCCCCGGCATCGCTCCCGCACCGTCGCCGCCAGGACAGGGCGGCGCGCGTTCTGGACATCCTCTGGGCCTGCCACTTCTCGGGGCAACTTCAGCGGCAGATGCTCCAGGCCGCCAGGAGCCGTTTCGGTGAATCGCCGGGAGATACCAATAGGGATAAGGATGGTTAAATAATTGTTAATAATATGGTTAATGAATGTTAATGATTAATAGTTAGAATGGCTAATGAATGTTAATGATTAATAGTTAGTATGGCTAATGAATGGTGATTAATGTGTAACCCTCTGGTAAATTAACAGGCACTGAAAATCACCAATTTGTAGTGGAAACTCATCTTCCAACCCCCTATTGGCAGGGTCTATGTTAATTTACTAGAGGGTATATAAATACCGGCTCATGATGGTTAATAGGTAATGCATGTTAATGATTAATATGGTTCATGATGGGTTAATGATAGTTAATTTGGTTAATAGTGGTTCATAATGGTGATGAATGGTGACAAATGAAATATATGTTTAATCTGTGTAAAATTTAGTGACCCTATATGAACCTTATATATTATTAAATAGGGATAATCACCTCCATATGGGTGACATACCTCACTGGACTTTGATTCCCCAGCCGCAAGTTTCAGCTTTGTGAAATATACCAAATTGACCTACAGATTTATGCAATAACTAAATAGACTATTGCCACAGGTTATAATACCTATATATAGCGGGATATACTAAGGTCTTTTGCGAATTTCTGGTTAGTAACTGTAGGTTGTAAATACCACAAACTATCCCAAGTACATTCCATTTTAACTTAGCGGTTCAACTCCGAGAGACCCATCACTGCGCAGTGATGGGATGATGTATCCCAACCATCCCAGCCCCCTCATATTACCCACGTCACATGGTTCCAAACAGATGTAATTATATGTAAAGCCTTTCCAAAACTATGGTTTCTGGGGCATGTTACTGATTTGGGGGAGATTATCCCAACTGACTCTTTTTAATGAAGAACGATCTCAGGACTTTGCTGATGCGGCTGGCAGACCTCATCGGCCGGAGAACGTCAATGGCATATGGAGCCATGCTGGTGCCAGGTTGGGCGCGTGGGGGATCTTGGTGCCGGGGACCTAAATTGCTGGTAAATTAACATAGACCCTGAAAATAGCCCAGTTTTAATGGAAACCAATCGTCCAACCCCTATCTGGCAGGGTCTATGTTAATTTACCAGAGGGTAAATTGCTGGTATAGTTTTGGATGTTCATCCCCCATTGCCCCAAGTATGGTATGTAACAGGCTTTGATCCATCTTTTGGCTGTCAAATCTGTCAAGAAAGATTACATTTAAGCTAGCAAACACCAACGCACAAGGGATTTAAAGTAACATGGAGCCAGGCAAAATTGCAGGGATAGAAACCGGAGGGATCTACCGATCTATCCTTCAGATCCCATCAAAGCTTCAAGATTGAAAACCAACAAGACCGGGACCTACCAGTTAACCATCAACAAATGGGGACTTTATCAGAAAGACCATGATGAATCTAGAAAATTGATCAACAAAATCACGGGTCAGTCAAGGGCCTAGTTTCAAGACCAGACTTCCCACCATAACACCGCAGACTGTTTCGTGACTAATCACGTGAAATCTGAGGATCTCAACCAGGTACTCGACACGCAGACCATGAGCCCCCGTGAGCCGCCAGCAGCGCAGGGAATGAAGACGATGGCCATCCTGGTACTCCTCACCTGGTCTTGGAACCTTTGAAATCGCTTGATGTACCCTCCAAACGAACATGGCACTGGAAAAGGCTCCATTTATAGATGGTGTTCCCATTCGAAACCTCCATTTGCAGAGGATTTTCAATTGCCATGTTTTTAACATAGCTATGGAAAATGGCCCATTATGGCCCATTTATAGATGATTTTAGTATTGTATACACATGGTGGGTTTCAACATATAGTTATGTATAGTTATGTTAGTTTGCCAGAGGGTAAGAGAAAGTTTAGAGCCAAGGGAACGGCAATCATTAATCCTGAATCCCTCCTCCCTTCCATGAATCACCCCGTCAACCAACCATGGTTTTGTAGGTCATGGGAAAGCATAGAAACCACTTAGGGTGTGTTTTTTTCGGCAAAATATAAAATATATTAGGGGAATGGGAATAATAGCAATGTAACATCATTGTTTTCTTAACACATGCTTTCAACTATTGGGTGAGTTCTCCTTGCTGTATTTGGTCTGATGTTTGTGTGCCAAAAAAATCCAACTGATTAGGATAGGTTTGTTTTCCCGGCAGTGGTACGGTGCCGTAGAATACCAATACATTCAATACTTAAGTGATTAATAAACGACCATTGCTGATGGGTTTGTTGGGTTTGTTTGGAAATTAGGTACCCCCAAAATCCACTGGTGACTGATTCTTGTCCTCAGGATTTGGGTGATAGAGGAGTGGTGTACAAGCCGCCATCCTTCTGGCAGGTGCTGCAGGGGCTACCCGAAACGGTGATGTACAGCTAAGCTAAGCTATTAAAGATTGCCGTGTTTAATAGGCAAGTCGGCAAGTCATCTACAGATGGGGAATGTTCCATGGCATGGTAAATTCCGAGAGGTTTGTGAGCATATATATATATATACACAGTATCTAAAGACATGTCTACAGGCACACAAACATGTAGGAACCCCCCAGCACAGTCTTGCAACAGAGGCAGTTTCTCTTAGTCATATCAAGCTTGGGAAATGATGGAACTGTGTTTGGGCTATTGTTCCCTTTAAAAAAAATGTATTGGATGAACATTCAAAATTGCATGATTGTTGTTTTCCCCAAAAACATATGATTTTGAAAAAAACAGCTGGTCTGGTTGGTTAAATTTGGTTTTATTTAAACATACATAGACTTGGTGCGTTTATCCAGGCTTTTTGGTTGGGTCAGAACTCGCGACAACATGACTAGTCTTCCCTGTTCGTCGTGTGCGTATATATGTCAATGCATGTCATTAAATAGCATGCAGGTCATGATGTACTTATATATGACTGCGTGACTAAGCAATTCATTTTGGAGCAATTACAATCCTACTAGAAGCCTTTGATTTTTCATTTTCATTATGATCAGTTGCATTGAAACAAGAAAACACACAGCTATTATAAATCCCCAATATAATAATATAGCTATCCCACCGTGAGCCACCATGGTTGTTGCAATAAGCCTTTGATAGCCTATGGAAAGTACATTTAATTTAAGTAACACATTGCTTTCTATAGTTTTGCAATAAACATACATATATAATTATAGAGTGCCGCTTTGTAATCCCCCTGCACTATATTCCCTGCAATGCCACTATATCATCCCAATAACCAATCCCACTGTATAATCCCATTATACAATCGCACTATATAATCCCACTATATAATCAAATTATGTTTAGTACTATACCGAAGGGTCTTCATGTACTGCCAATAGCTCTACCTTCGCAGGGGCCAAAACGGCCAGGTGGACGACGGCAAGGATGAGCCGGCGGATGATGCACTGCGACTCTCGCAATTCACCCAGGCGTGAAGCCGTTCACCTGTGCCATGTGTATACATACAATTATGTATGATGTATGTATACACATTGCGCAGGTGAACAACTAAACCCACACACACATTTACATCGCGATTACATTAGATTGCATTGCATTGTATTGCGCATACATATATTATACAACTGTAGACTGGTGACCGCATTCTCCATCATTGCCCATCAATGTGCTCACAAATTGGATGTACTCCCCAAACAGTTGCAACTTGTTCAAGGGGGACATTAGATCTTTGACACCATTGGATGATAAAAAGATACCCCCCATTCTCCCATTCTTAGACAACTCCCAGTGATTTCTGTGACTTCCCAGCTTTTTCAGCTCGATCCCGGAAAAAAATGGCGCAGCCATGGTCGTTGATCCAGTGCAATCAACGGATCGCCGCCTGCAAGACGGGCTCGCAATGGCAAGAAGCTGCGCACTTGTTGCAGCAGATTCCCACACGAGCGCTTCAGGTCTCGCTGTGTTTCTTTTTGTGTTGGGTGGTGCTTGAGAGGGTATGACAAGTTGAACAAGATTGAGCCGGGTGTCGTGACCATACTATACCCATGTAGCACCAAGTGGGAGATTTAAAATTAGCGTCCAGATGTCAGATTCCAGATAAACTACACCAACTTATTCGCAATGATTAAACATGATCAACCATTAAGATCATGTATTAGTGGATGTTTCCCACGATTGTGATTCTGTTTTTTTTGTTTGCATTTATTTATCTATATGAATTTTCTTGGATCTTATTCCCTATGTGGGTACCTAGAAACCCAACCTTTGACAAGGAACATGTTGCTTAGTTTAAAACTTCGTCAGCTGCTGTTGCAATGGAGGAACAAGTCACATCATAATTGGTTTTGATGGTGCCCGTCTACCCATGTAGCTGATGAAATTCATCACTTTTGATGCGTACCCTTAGCACACTCAATTTGTGTACCCTCTGGTAATTTAACATAGCAATGGAAAATCACCATTTATAGTGGATTTTCCCATTAAAAATGGTGATTTTCCATAGCTATGTTAGTTTACCAGAGGGTAATGATTCTTTGATATAGTTTGTTTTGGCGCCTTCCACTCTCACCTATCCAGTGGTAAAGTGACATAGCTTTGGAAATCAGCATTTTTCATAGGGAAATCTCCCGATACATGGGCTACGGTTTCCATAGCAAACTGTTAGGAATACCGGAGGGTAGTCATGTATCCCATATCCATGATTACCAGTCATATTCCCATCATGTCACTCGCTAAATCACCAACCTTTATGGCTTATATAATCCCCGAGCCCCATGATTTACCATATTTTTACCATATAAGGTAGCGCACCCACAGTTCTAAGTTCATGTATCACCTTCATCAACTATGGACAAATGTACCATAAACCCTAGTGAACTTGGACTAATGTTCACCAACTTAACTAACTATAGGGCACCATTGTAGCTATCCAGCTATCTCTTCACTCCAGAGTGCCCTGAGGCCAATGTGATCTCCTTTAGCAGTGCCATTTCCTGTTCTCCCTGGTGGCAGGCCTTACTACTGGTGGCAGGAGCCACCAACAACGCAGCTTGACGCTGCAGCAGTTGTTGTTTGTTTTTTTTGCCCAGTCGTGTCTAAACATGCAGTCAAAACCAGAAATACCACTATTTCGTGGGTTTATAAATGGGGGTTATATGGGTTACACGTTCCGTAAATGGGGTTATTTCACTGACTTATCACTGGTATTTGGGGCCAGGACTGTGGGATATAGGCCCCAAATGGCACTTTGAATTGTTGAAAGTGAAGATCACAACCATCATCCTTTGGACAAACCCAGGTGATTTCTCAAGTTGGTTTCAGTCCCATCACCATTGATTCTCCAAGGTGACCACCATCGAATGGCACCTGTTCATGTTCAATCGTAGGATCATCCTGCCAGTTGGGTTTTCCTGATGTACCCACAAATCCGATGGATCATCATTGTCCCTATTAAAATCGCCATTTGGGGGTAGATCCCATTTTCAACCCATGTGGAGCTGATCTTACAATTTTCCTCATAGTCCCACCTGGCCAGGTTGTTTCGTACACTGCCGCCATGGGCAAAGTGGAGGAATGGACTTTTGCCTTCGAGTCTTTGACGCTGGGATGGGTTTATAAAGTTTATGATCCATCCGATATAGATGTTTCCTTAAGAAATCCCCAAATCCATGGGGTTCAATACTAAAATGAATTCTATAATTTTGGATGATTTTGGGGGTACCCCCATTTTTGGACACATCCATAATCCTCCCCATGAATAAATTCATTGACCCAGGATCCAGGTCTGGGAAGGACGAATGCACCGAGCACCAAGCCCGTTATTTCTCCTACAGGCTCCATGATGCCTATCGTTGCCTATGTGTTTGGTTTATTTTGGAAAAAACTTACCACATATAGGCATAGGCGTGCCATTTGCGATTTCTATCCCCCACAATCTTGAGCTAGATTTCTGGACAAGTTATCATACCTCCCAAAGCAAGAACGCCAGAGTTTCATATCCATCCAGCATGCTCCATCCATGAAAGATTTTTCAGCATTTACCTCAAATGTTTATCCAAATGCTTACATGGAGCATGTGGGCATCTTTGTTTACCACACTGTTCTCTGCCTCAGGAGGCAGATGGAATTGGCACAAGTGCAGCCGAACCTCTTCAGCTACAGCAGCTTGGCGCGGAGCGCCGCCTTGTGGCAGCAAGGAGTGCAAGTGCTACATGCTGTTGATGCCAGGAGATTGGAGGCGACTTGGAGTCACAGTTTTTTTCGCTTTTTACCAGTGATTTTTAGGGTTATACATGGGGTTGTGCATTCCATAAATGGGAAAGACTCAGTAAAGACAGTTATAGCGGAAATTGCCATGAAGAAAGGGAACGCCCGTGCCAAGTATTTTTGCGTGCTTACCAGTGCTTCCACAAGTTTTTGTGTTTATCATGAGCAGGGTCAAAAGATGCCTTTAAGAGATACCTCCCCGAGAACGATCGCGGCCACTGGAGGGATCGGGATCTTGAGGAGCCATACCCCACCTGGTTGGTGGTTTGGAACATTTTTTATTTTTCCCCAATAGTTGGGGGGATGATCCAATCTGACTAATATTTTTCAGAGGGGTTGAAACCACCAACCTTATTTTTTCCATATATTGGGAATAATCATCCCATTTGACTAATATTTTTCAGAGGGGTAGATCTACCACCAACCAGCCACAAATTGCGGCATTGCCGAACTTTCTTGGTCAGGTCAACGCCATCCTCCATGGCACAGTACTGACCGGTTGTGCCACTTCCGCGGCCTGGGACTGCGCGCTGCATTTGCTGCGAGGTGTTGCTGGGATGCAGCAGGGGTTCTGGTCGCCCCAGAAAACAATGGTCATTTCAGGAACCGATTTATTGGAGGCACCATATAAGGCCTATGTAAGGCCAATCTAAGGGACTATCCCCCCAAAATACGTTCAAAATATGCTCTTGTATGGTAGAGTACCTCTACTTTAGGGTCCTGAAATGGCCATTAATAGGGAGATTCCATGAGAAAAACTTGGAACCAATGTCACATATTACCATTGATTTAATCAAATTTAATGCCATATGTTCCCATCTATTTCACTTACGATCCCACTAATATCCCTTTACAACCAACCCAATGAGCGGCTGCAGGTTCAGCCCCTCCCTGATGTGGTGGCCTTTGCCTCGACGATCACGGCATGCGAAAGGGCCAGCAGATGCCTGGCGGAAGCAGATGTTGAGTACCTCTGGGGCAACTGAGGTTTTAATGGGAAAATCATAGGAAAACCATGGGAAATCCCTAGAGACATGGAGGTTTACCCTCTGGTAAACTAACATAATGTTCACATGGCGTTAATAAACCCCCCCGCAATAAAGTACGCCAACTCCCGGTTCACAATAATAAAACCTCCCCGCAATAAAGTACGCCAACTTTTTTTTTCCCGTTTTTTTCCGTTTTTTCCCTTTAGTATTCGTTTTCAATTAGGCAATTCATTTGGGAATACATAGGTGTTTTTTTTTGGGGGGGGGAAGTTCCCTTATGTATTCGTTTTCAATTAGGCAATTCATTTGGGAATACATCGGGTATTTTTTTTTTGGAGGGAAGTTCCCTTATGTATTCGTTTTCAATTAGGCAATTCATTTGGGAATACATAGGTGATTCTATTTTTTGGAGGGAAAGTTCCCTTATGTATTCGTTTTCAATTAGGCAATTCATTTGGGAATACATAGGTGATTTGTTTTTTTTGAAAAGTTCTGGGGTGCAAAAAAATCAACAAGGCTCAAATGGTCGATTTCCTTACTAACCCCTTTCAAAAAATGCCAAAAAACAATCGCGCAAAGGGGGTAGCCTTGAGGTCCCCTGACATCAAAATAATAATGTATGTTTGCACACCCCTAAATAAAGTATTTGGATTTCAGGGTTCTAAAATTTTGGTGGTTAATTAAAT
>Ga0126342_10000149_pt1 | contig 53746 bp, 48 predicted proteins | sample Cyp1metagenome_FD_92528 | JGI IMG/M metagenome (GOLD analysis project Ga0126342, IMG submission 92528) | Coral microbial communities from Lord Howe Island, Old Settlement Bay, Australia - Cyphastrea 1 metagenome | ecosystem: Host-associated > Invertebrates > Cnidaria > Coral ...
ACATATATATATAACATATATATATATATATAACACATATATATATATAACACACATATATATATGTTATACATAACTATTATAACTATATAAATATAACTATATACATATATATACATAAATATAGTCTTCATAGGGTGTTAAAATCAACAAACATCGATATAGTTGATGGACGTTGATGGGCTTTACAAACCAACAAACGTCTAACTGAGGCACCTCTTCCTCCGTCGCCACTGGTGTGTCTGGGTGGGGCAGCGCATGGGCCGAGGACTTGCAGGGCGGAGCATCGCAGCAAGGGCGCGGCGGCAAAGCTGGCCGGGATGATGGGAGTCCAGGGAATGCATGGATTTTCAGTGAAAAAGTGGGTGAAAACTATGAGTTTTTGAGGGTTTTCAGGGTTTTTGATGGTTTTTGTACGCATGTGAGTTGTAAAACCACATCATACTGCGGTCGTACCACGAAGGTCTGACACTTTTTAATAGCATTCCCACCATTTTGGGGTTCAATATTGGCATTTAGAGGTGAACGCAAAGGATAGGAACCTGGAAGGAAACAAGAGAAACACCACCAAAATTTCTGCGGGGTTCTGTACTGGGTCTTCAATACCGGCACATGGGCCACATTAAGGATAGCCTGCATCTGAGCTCATCTGTTCAGAGGTCTTTCACAATGGGAAGCGCAATGTTAGCACATATCCCCACGGGGTTATGAGTGGACTGGCACGTGGGACAATAACCTGAAGTTACTGGTTGTCACAGGTATAATACAGGAGCTATTAAACAGCTATTGCTTACTCTACCCATTTTGGGGTTGCATGCGCTCAGCACAGCCTGCTAGATACGCATTGACAATATCAACAGGAAGCTTTTCAGAGGCATAGGGTCTCAAACCTGCCAGTAGATGAAAAATAGGGCACCCCAGTCCAGTGTCCATCAAAATACCCTCTGGTAAACAGCCACATAACCATGGAAAATCACAATTTTCAATGGGTAAATCCACTATAAATTGCCATTTTCCATAGCTATGTTAGTTTACCAGAGGGTAGATGTTCCTGCACCTGCCAGCGCGATGGATCCCGCAGCCACCGCGCCAAAAAAAGTTTCGGCCCCAGCGTGGCCGCTCCGAATGTGACCAGCGGCAGGCCATATCAACCTGCGTGAGAGCCTCCAGGTCATCAGTCAGCCTAGACTTTGGTTTTGAAGTGACATATGTTTATATATATATATATATATGTGTGTGTGTAATTGTATATATATATATATGTGTGTGTATGTATTCATTCAATATATAGAAATGTATATGTTCATATTTAGATGCTAGCTGCTCGGTGAAGCTCGCTCCTGTTTGCTCCTTTATGATCTTTTGATCACATGAAATTGTAGGTGAGAGAGGCAGGCATATTCCTGTCCTGGGTGGCCTTCCCAGGCATCCTCTTCCAATACTGAACAGACTGTCCTGTGGAGACAGGGTAGGATCAGAGTAGGCTGATCTCTTGATGGGTATTGTCAATTCAGTGATGTATGCCACGCCACAGCACTACGGCCTTGCCATCTAGTTTGATTTTCTTGGTCTGAAGTGTTGACTAAATCACGTTCACATATTCTTTTAAGCGCTTTTGAGCACTGAACAGCAGCAATCCTGCGCTAGGTTGACACAGCACTGGGCCACTGCCTTGAAACAACCCAGAATCCCAAATGGGGAAACTTCTGGGGATACATCCAGTCTCCACACCCTCAACGACCTCAAGTGCATTGCAGAAATTCTCAACCCCCAAATTAGGTAGAAACAATTTTCGAGTGTATAATGTAATGTTTATGTTTATGTTCAATCAGTAAATCATCGAGCCATCTTGTGATTTCCCCTCAATGTTTGTCTACCACCGGGTGCCTCCAAAAATGGATTGAACATTAAATAAATAGTTTTCCCCTTGTGGGTGCTTCGCGCGGTTTAAGAAAATCGATTAAAATTTGGGGATCCCAAAACCAAAACCTCTCTCTCTCTCTCTTCCTCCCTCCCCAAAAAGCTAGCATGGAATAGCATGGACAACTTTGGGGTCCACTTTAGGAACCACCTCTCACGACTACATTTGGGCTACCAGGCCACAAAGGTTTCAGCCACTGAGCACCCGCGCGAGCTTTGCTGAAGGCATCCAGGAGTTCGCAACTGGTGCTACACCTGTTAGGCATCACTTGGCATCACTTCCTTTAGGTTGGCGAAAACTTACCCAAGATATAAGCGACTAAGATCCATCAAATATGTTCAATCAATATTTCAGTCATCAAATGAGTCAAACCACCCACAATTCAGCTGCATTAACTGCTTATATAACCCTCAAAATGCTGAAGCATCAATGAAGTTCAGGCACCTCAACTTTCGCACCCCGTCACGTGATGGCCTCCTTAGTTCCGGCGACCAGCCCAGGTTGAAGGTATGGCATATCACTCTGATGGGTATGGAGTCTGCCTATACTGTAGGTCCCTACAATAATGCATCTATGTGAACCTTAGATTCCAAGCTCCCCCAACAAAAAATATCCAGTATGGTCATGTACGGTCTATATTCCCATTTCTGTTCCCATTCATTGGGCCAAAAACTCAGCAAAAAATAGCCCCAAAGCTGACGCAGTAGCCATCAGTAGCCACTGAGTCAAGGGGCTGCCCTTCTGCTGGTAGCAGGTCGTCCACCTTGCGTTGGCATGGTTTTCTGCATGGGATCTATGACTTGTATGACTTGGGTCCCCATAGATCCTACTCATTTTGTCATATTTTTTCCGGGGAAAAATACCTGGATGAAGTATGATAAAAAACATGTTGGGATGACCCCCACTAAGCATCCCCTTATCTGATCATTGAACTTCCTTTCTCATCTTGCAAGAAAATGACCCGCACGCCGCACGCCATGGCACCTGGTCATGATAGATCTGGATGGCACTCACATCCACCTGGCGAGCCAAGCGAGCCATGACTCTGGGCAGCTGGCATGAAGAATGGGGCCCGGGCCCGGGGGCTAAGCATCAAACATGGTTAAGCATCCAAGAATGGGATGAACGATGGATGTTGGCATATGATGGCATATGCAATTTCTATCAGTTTATATATATATATATTCATTTATATGTTTCAATCTATTGAATGTGAATGTATTGGCATAGCGTATATAGATGCACATGGCATATAATATGCTTGGCTTGAATATGTTTGAATGCTGTATTACTGAACATGCATCCCAAGAAACATATATAATATAATTAATCAATCAACATTGCATCTTTTGGTGTCCCCTCTATTGTCAGTGATTGTCATTCGCGCCTCATACACAGACCTGGCATCATTTGAGATGGTTTCCTCGGCAGTGATAGCTTCCTGCTTGTACTTCATAGAAGGCTTGCATGCTGGAGACAAGCCAACACAAACCATCTTCAATCACTAGTGAAGATCAAATAAAGAAAATACCGTTGAAGATCAAGTACCTCTTTCAAGCCTCGAGTCTTCCTTTCAAAACCGTGTGGAAATACGGTGATCTTGAAGACCGAAAGCGGCCGAAATCAGGCTGTATATAGTTGCCTTGTGTGGAAGCTCTGGCGAATATGCGGACATACGCCCACATTATGTGTATAAATGTGTATAATATATTGACCACCAAGTATCGAAAAGGCTGTGCACAAGTCTTGGAAGCAATCCCGATTCTTCAATCAAAGTGTACCTTGGCATCTCAGCTGCAGCTGAGTGGTGAACGCTCTATTTTTGTGGAGACTGTGGAGATTTGTCATTTTTTTTCCGGTGGGTCATGACATGGATGATGTCCGAGCCATGAAAGCACGATCTGCCAAGTTGCGTCTTGCCACTTCCAGTCCTGGGCTGAAGATCAACTGCCACCTACCTTCCCAAAGAAAGAAAGATATGAAATCTGGAAGTGGATGGTGGCAAAGTGATCTTACACCACTTTGCCCAGCTTTGTATACCCTACAGTAATATATAGTAATATATAGTAATATATAGTAATATATAGTAATATATAGTAATATATAGTAATATATAGTAATATATAGTATATAATATATAGTAATATATAGAAATATCTGTAATATATAGTAATATGTATTTATTATTATATTTATTTACTTAATTCTACTTGCATCTACTTGCATGTAATTCATGTATAAGTTGTCATGATTAGTCTCTCTCTCTCTCTCTTTTTATGGCCCTCCATGCATCCCTTAAATGCTTTTCGCAGCTTGGAAACTGCCCATAAGCTAAGATGGTGCCATTGTATCCACGCAAGCATTCCTCCAAGATCGGAGCTCCAATCTGGCCGCAATCGATGTCTTAGGGATCAAACCTACTGCCTTTGATCCGAAAAATCCAAACAGTCAAGGGGAAACAAAACAGAAGGGTTGCAATTATTGAGCTTAGTAGGCGTCAAATCAAAACTCAAATAATTTTCGTGAAGTTTCACATGCTGTCAAACTTTCATTCCCAGGGAGGGTAACCAAGTACCTAAGTAGCCTCTCACATCGCTCCCCCACCCAATCCCTGCCTTGTCAAAGACATCTTGCTGCCCACTGCTGGGTGGAAAGACACCATCCTTGGCTTCCCCCGGGTTGCCCTGGGTCCCAATGGTTCCCAATGATGGCACAGCAGTCCAAGTGTATCACATTGGCTCTCAACTTTCAACCACCTCATGGTGCAGGATGGTCTCAGGCACCAAATACCCACAAAATGTGCGGGTTGATCTTACCAGGACATCCTGCTGCCAAGTATCATAGGTGAACTTCCTTGCATCCACCAGTCCTGAAATGCGGGTGTGGCCCCCTGTGATTTCTTGTGATTTGCGTGTAATTGCTTGTGGTCGCATGTGATTCCTGGTTGCTGCACCTGCCAATTTGATCCAATTTGGATATAGTGCTTCTGCCTTTCAAACATGAGTTGAAGACCACATCTTTGCACATGGCCCATGGCCAAAGCATGTCCTTCTTCCCTCAGGCAATGGCAATCCGACTGCACCACCACAGCACCTCAGGTCGAACAGCAAGGCACGGAGAAACGTGCCCTGATTATCCTGATTCACGTGTGATATGAGTCGACAGCTGTCATTTTCCAGGATTCTGAGGATGAAGCCATCCATTTAAAAAAACACCCTACAAACAGAAACACTACATGAACAAGGTTGGATTGAACCACTGAGCCAAGAAAATATGACATTGCCTGACTCCTTCCTACAAAAAAATGGATAGAGGATTCTCAGGTGGACTTTCCTGTTTCTCAACTTTCCCCCAAAACTGGAGAATTTCTTGCGTCCAGGGACGCTTCTCGACTTGCAAGAAATGTCCCACTTCCTGCTGTGGGAATCCGTGGGACGAGGGAAACTTCAATCCTCATGTAAATTCCCTCGGTCATTTTATCTTTAAACAAAGTGCCATGGAATCAGATTCATATTGGGATGTTCTAGATCAATTTTATGATATCAATCATGATCAATAGATTGACATAGATTGACATATGGGTTTCTAGATCAATAATCAGAACTATCTCATTTAGTAATTGTAAGTCAACTGTGTTTTTTGCTAGGGCCAGGGCGTCCAGGGGGGTTGCCGACGATAATGGTCCATATAAAGAAATAATAATAATCATCTCCATCTGGCATGATATATATATAATCATTAATATTCATCATCGATATTAATGAAATATGATGGGGAATATGATATATCATTCATCATTATTAATATCATCATCATATGATCTATACATCATCATTAATATACATCATCTATATTGATGGGGGATAATCATCATTGATATGGATCAGTTTTCAAATCCCATCTGTCCCATCTCTGCCGCCTCCTCTGGCTTGGCTGGCCGCAGTCGTGCGAAGACACGCACACGGGCATCCGTGCTGGTGGCATCCATCGGCGGGCAAGGGGTACTGTAAACTGAACAAAGCATGCCTGATTGGAATTAGAATGAAGGCCTTCATAATGAAGGTATCCATGTTATATGTATATGTGCATGTAAAAAAATATACCAATGTGATCTATGCGTAAATTTGATGGCGATGTGATATTAAGGTTTTAAATATGTGTATCATCTCGTGTCAACATTGTTCAATAGTTCCAGGTGCATGGAAGAGCTTCATTGGACAAGCCAAAACCAGCGCCTTAATATGATGGAAAAGAAACCTGAGCAGTGCCTCACAAACATTAAAACAACATAAAACAACAATTGTCTATCATGATCTATACACGGATCTATCTTGTTGCAAGCCTCGTCATCACAAGAACCACTTGAATAATACTGTTAACTCAAACCAAAACATGGCTGCGAGGACGCAGGTTTCTACATGTTTCTACCAGCAGCAAATACGGTTTGACTCATGAAAATACTGATGTAAGATATGTCAGTGAAGTGTGGCCAATAGCACCATAATGTGAATAGTAGGAATAACATATCATGAGAATATCATGGGAGTATCGTGAACCAACCAACATTGGATGATAGTCTTGGTTTTCTATACTCCTATTGCCCATTCATCCTCCGATAAACAAAAAAGTCCAATGATTTAAGTGGTGAACCCAGCATCTTATTGAAACTTCATTAAAACCAACGCTGGTGGCTTCAACCCATCTATTAAAAACAATATATATATAAGTAACTATATATATATATACATACATATTATATTCCCATTGTGTTGGTATTATTCTACTGTGAAATTGATATATAGTGGTATTCCCATCTATTCAACCCAATGGTATTCCCAGATGTTCCCACTAGAATTTCACAGTCGTTGAAAAAGGCCACCGGACGTATTCCACCTCCTCATCGACGGTCCAGGTGATCGAGTCATAGCCCTTGCCATCGACCTGACGGCGACAACAAATTGCATGATGCGATTGCCATAACAAGACAAGGATGCTAATAACAGATGGATACATACAATATAATACAATATATACATATATATATACACATATATGTATACAAACGTAGGTATATATATATATGAGACACATTGAGAAACAAAGAACGCATTGAAGACAAGAAGTCGAAAGCGACCTCAAGCAACTTGTTCTACCGACACAAAAAGCGACAGAAGCTCTCGGAGGCATCGTCAACCATGAGATTTTGAGGTGCCCAATTATTTTCAGAGAAATGCACAATAGCATATCAAGTCGATTAATTATAAGTTATACAAAATATCCCAATATCCCCTCTTATTCTAATTACCCTCTGGTAAACGTTTACACAACTATGGAAAATCACCATTGTCAATGGAAAAATCCACTATAAATGGTGATTTTCCATAGCTATGTTAGTTTACCAGAGGGTACCATCATTGTACCCTGGTTACCCCTAGTAAAAAACCTCATCCTCTCAGCCCTGCGCAGGCTTGGTTTGAATGCTCTTCAGAAGGCCGTAGGGGCTTGAATTTCCTCGACTGACAGATGGCTTCGTCGCCGCTTAAAATGGTTGGAATCGATTTGGATGGGTTTGAAATGTCCTTGGAATGGCTTAGAATCGGGTCAGAATGGGTTTCAAATATATAGGTTTAGCTGGGTTTAGATGACTTCAGCAACCAGTGCGCAAACGCGGAAATGAGCTCATCGCTTTCGAAAATGAGCTTCCTGATCTGATGCCTCAGTGCCAAACGGGTCCCCGGCTTGCACCATCTCTCACCTATATATTTATCCTTTATATTACCCTCTGGTGAACTAACATAGCAATTGAAAATGGCCATTTATAGTGGATTTTCCCATTAAAAATGGTGATTTTCCATTGCTATGTTAGTTCACCAGAGGGCATACCATATTATATATTCATTCCCCCCCAAAAAGAAACAAACAACTGCAGAAACTTCATGAAACTGCAACAAGCACAAAGCGCATCAAGGCCATCAAGGCACAAAATCAGAAGTGTCAAAAGGTTCCACCCCGTTCTCCATCCCTCACCGGGATTCGCACCCACGGGCTGCACCCAAGTGCTTCAGGCTCAAAGCCTTAGATCATCCCAGTGAGGAACTTCCTCAGCCTATGGATGTTTTTCCGATGTTTTCAATGGCTAAGCCCTGCAAACACTTGTAAATCTAGAGCATCCTGATTCTAGGCCTTTCGATTCTAAGCCTTTCCAGGCTTGTCCATTGAGGATCTCCACAGCTGAGCATCCCAACACCTGGTGTTGTGAGAACCTTCACATGACCTGGGCAGCCAGGAGGCACGGGTGGCTACTCAACTAGTCACCTTGCAGGTTGCAATTCACTGCCCAAATACCTGCTCCACAGGGTTCACCAAATACCTGTAGCCACCCTACTGTAGCAAAGATTTACAGTAACAAATGGACCTATCATGGAGGATGTCGTGTCAATCACCCACATCATCAGATTTCGCCAGCACGTTCTTGGAGAACCCCTTGGAGAACCCCCAAGGGGAACTCACCTGCAGAAGTGAAGAACGCCAAAGCTTTTCCAAAGTGGGTGGGGAAATCCTCCTGGCAACGTCAGGGTGTTTCTGCTTGGATCAAGGTGAACAAAAGCCTTGGCGCGTTTGATGTTTCTGATGGTCCTGCTGCTGCTGATGAACCGCCACAATCCACTCGGAACTCTGCAAATCCTTAGTATCAAATCAAGCCGCGTGGTGGGAAAGAGATATACTTGTACAAGTGCTACATAGTAACTACCACTACAGGAACGTCTTTTTATATTTATTGATTATATCTATATATAATGCATCTATGTATATGTATAATGCATTAAGCATATAATGTATGTATGTAACTGTATGTATGTACAATGTAGGTATGTATGTATAATGCATATGCACGTATGGGCAAATACAAGTATACATACATATTTACTCGTGTGTGCATTTGTCTATGTTCATGTGCCTATCTATATAGCTTTAAAGAATAGAAGGATGATGAAGGATGTAGGCTGCAAACAACAATGGTTCTGTGGTGCCATGCGCCAACTAATTACGTGTTCACTCAAGTCATTGGGGCAGTATCTCAAATGTTCACCTGTTTTTGGATGATACTCTTGGCCCAATCGCAGCTGCACATAATTTTTCTTAGCATTTTCATACTCAACCTATTGATATACATTGCGTGCGAATGCGTGCGATGCAAACAAAGACTGCCCCGGACAAGCCAAGTTCATGAGCTGTCTGCTCTGTCTCGCACCAAGGGGATCAGGCTACCGTATAAAATGAGATAGAGATTACTATATGCTTATTGATCTTATTGCCTATTGCTCTTACAAGCCTTGGCTCCTGATGCTCCCCCCCAAAAAACATGAAAAATCCCTGGCTCACAACAGCTCCCCAGTACCTACCGCCAGCCCAAGAGTTGACCTTGAGACTGTATGGTTTCCAAGCACCACAATAGCAACATGTTGATATTCTTTCAACAATTCTATAATCCCACATCGGGAGTGAGGACCCCCCCCATGAATATCAGTATAGTGGGATATCACCCTGGGTATCACATAGATCAAACCCCTCAGTTACTGGCACCTTCCATACCTCCAATGAGGCCATGTTGCATGCTCCTGATGCTTTCCTGAGTTGGTTCCATACCTGGCGGGCTGGCCATGCCCATCTGCCCATGCCCATGGCAGCCTTCTCCAAAACCGTGCGGAAACGCTTCATCAAGGCTGGGGTGAGAAAATTAGCGCAGCGTGCCTCTTGGGGACTTCATGGACCATCTGCAGCTCAACCTTGGGACCAACAGAGACTTCGGGGCATGCGAAACAAGTAATTCCCATGGTGACATTTCCAATATCACCAGCAAAATTGGGATGTGGAGTAAAAAGTGTCCTACAATGTCCTACACAGCCAACCGGTTTTCACATGTTGAACGTCAACTGAAAAGATGCCGGTAAACGCGAACACTCTAGACATGCAAAGTATATAATCACCAAAAACGGCTAAAATGTGCTTGACATGACCTTGTTCGACTAATACCCTCTGGTATTTTAACATAGCGATTGAACATTACCTATTTACTTTGATGAATTACCTATTGACAATGGTAATCAAACATGGCAACATATGGCAACAGAAACTCCACAATCTACCTACTGAATTCTAACAATCCACTAGCCAGCTGAACTAGGGCCATTTGGGGACGATTACCCTAACCAACCATCAACTCTCAGCAAGATCACCTTGGGGTCTCGATCAAATTCATCCAAATTTTATCGTTGATGTTCCCATTGAAACTCCCATTTATAATCATTATAATCATAGTTGATAGTTCCAGCTCATAATGTACAGTTGATATTCCCAGTTCCCATTGAAATTCCCAGATTTATAATGATATTAATCTGGGTCATGAAAAATAATAAACCATCCCCCATATCACCATGTTTATGGGTGGTATGGTTACCATTCCCAGTCATGGGTGGTTTATGACATTGTTTTACCCACATTACTCATGATTGTACAGATCAGCAGTTGATTGCATCTGGGATATTCTGGAATATTTTTTTCTGAGATAACATCCATTTATTGACAATTAATCATTAAAAAATCATGGAACTAAATGATTTTTACAATGGGGTAAGATCCATTTAGAATCATCAATGGAGCTAGAGCGGGCCACTACCCCACCCCTGCAGTTAAGGGGAATGAGCTAGGGTGTGGTCCGTAAAACACTTATTAATGGAACTAGTTCCAAGATTTCCATAATGCTTCCCATGTTTGATGCCCCCATGACGCACTGGGCTGGAGAGTGGCTCCTCCAATGCCACGTTTGTCCAGGGTCCAATATCCTAGCGTTTCGCTGCTGGGAAATCTAGGAGGAAACCGGTCCCAATATGACCAGAAATGGGTAGTAAAAGATGGAATGGTAGGATATGGTAGGTTTATTCTTGGGTAAATCCCACATGGGAAAAAAACTAGAAAAAACAATTGGGAATGGGATTGAACGATTCAAAATGGGGATGAGAGAGCCAAGAGTGACTCCATGAGCTACAGTAGCCCTCGTGCATTGATGCAACATGTCCGAGTCCCTCAAAGAGCTTCGCTAACGAAAAGCGTTTCCCGTCGAAATCATTGACAAGCGGTCGGCAAACCCATGTGCACATATGTAACACAGTAGCCTAACTCAAAAAACATGCATGTTGCAACATGCTTCAAAGTAAAGTTCGGCTGGAAACATGGTTTCCAATGTCAGTCAGTCATACCATGTTATTATCTGGGTAAATTTTAATAATTCACCAACCTGAATTAAGGCCATTTGGGCTGATTCCCCTTACTAACCATGATTTCCAGTGAGGTCGCAGTGAGGTCGTTATAATTTACCCAGATACCATGTCAGTCACCCTCCATTTTGGAGGCAGAGTCAACTCTCCTGAGACTTTGGAGACCATCCCAATGACAGGTCCGCTGTGGGTCTTCTGTACCTCACGTGCTCCACCAAACCTACCATCCCTACTTTTTGTTGGCGGGACCGGGTGTTTTCAGGAGGATATATGACGCAGAATCTCATAAATAGCTCATGGTCCAAAGTCCCAAGACATCCAGAATGAATAGAGAATGAATTGCAAACCATGCATCCTTAACACAAGCCCTGGCTGCAGCTCTCCTCTCAACTTTTTTTTCTCTGGAAGCACTGTCCACTCATGGAGCTATCCATGACCTGCCAGCTTCAAGTGAGCCATGATGGTCTCGTACGCACTTGTGATCTGCTGAAACTTTTTGGCCGCTTCCTCCTGAAGGTGAGGGTTCTTGTCAGGATGATGTTGCAAAGCCAGCCTGGCGCCATGTCATGTGGCAGAATATGCTAAGGCAACTGAATGTGGTGTGGGGTCTATCCTTATAAAAAGGGAGAGTCTGGGGGAAACCATGTAATGATTAGTAATGGCGCATTCAATCCCAACTCCAGAGCGACAACCCAACAACCAAGGTCGATATAGAAAAAAACATGCGTAGGGCCACCTTGTTTTGTATGTTTTTTTTGTACGCCGTGCCTTAAGTCTTCCGTGATGCATCTTTTGAGACACACTCTGATGGCCACAAATATGCACCATGTTTGATCTGGTGGTTTTAAGATATGTCTTACCCTGAAAAATCTGAAGGATCATCCCAGCTGGGTCGTTTTCTAAAAACAAAAAAGCCTCTCTCGGGCACTGGACCTGCCTTCGGTATGCTCTTCGAACCTCATCTTGTCTTGCTGTAACGTCCAGACCTTCCCGCTGAGCAGAATGACAAGGACTTTGGACTTTGGACATGTTGGTACAGCAAGGTACAGCAAGGGGATGGGTGTGTCCCGAAATCTTGCCAATAAACAACACATCATGGCCATTGTGAGAGGAAGCATGATGATAGGCCAATGGGTTTTACACCGAAGTAAGTATGAATCTCTTGAAGGCCACAGGATAGTTTGAGGGTATACATGTAGTAGCGCGGCTCTCTCCATTGGGGGTGCAAACTGGGAACCCCAAAGGCCATGATTGCCATCTCAAAATGTGTTGAAGTTGATTGTAAACTTCCCCTTATTATTTCTTGGCAGCATCACCCACTGCGATTGGATTTATCACACACACACACGCACACACACACACATATTATTATATTATATTATATTATATTCTATTCTATTATATTCTATTATAATATAATATAATATAATATTATATTATACTATATTGTATTATATTATATTATAGTATATTATATTATATTATAGTACAGTATAGTATATTATACACATACATAATATATATGTATATATATATGCATCTATTTGTGATGATTTGTCGATTTGGGGGCTCGTGGCTACAACATGCTACAACCGTAATTTGATGGATTTCCTTTGAAATAACCAAAAACAAAAAACACACACACAGCAAAAATAGGAGGCCGACTGAAGCAAATCCAGTCACCCAATTGATAAAATGCGGCGGCCACTTTGCCATTGGGCGTTGGAGCTGGTGTCTTCTTCTCTTGTCGAGGCGGAGGTTGAAAGCCCCAGTCTGGGATGGTCTGTGGCTCCTTGGATCCAGAGTGCCCAAGGGGAAGCCGACGCTTTTGTGATCGAAAATAGACAGTAGACATTTATAGACCTGGAAGCCTGGTTGGGCCCACAAGCCTCAAAGGGATGCTCAACCAATTCGCGTTCGCGACGAAGAAAAAACCATAATCTAGCAGCCAGATTTTTGGGTGTCTGCAAGTGTGAGTGTTGAAAAACAACAACAATTTTTGATGGGCTCAACGGCCAAACTTTAACCACTTGAACCAAGCATCCTCCACAACAAAGCCACAGGTTTTCAGCAACAGCTTCGTGATGAGTTCCTCAATACTTCCTGGGGCACATGACAGCACTAAAACTACGCTTTCAATTTGAAAGCTGCCTGACCTTTTGACCATTTGCCCTAATTATTTCGACCCAAAATTGCGACAGATGGTAAAACAGTCCATATTGGATGCCCCCAGTTGCAAAACGTATCGAAGAGTGGCCCTGAAAGCCTTTTATATACGTGGTCGAAAGATGTCAAAAGTATTCAAAAGTGGTTTTCGACGGTTCAAACGCTATAGTACCGGGGACAGCTGATTCGCTCAACTTCAGGAAGCATTTCAACTCATTGGTGGGCACTGGTTCACGTGCTTGGCTACCCCAGCTAGGACAACCAATGCAGTACCAATGCCACATTTGAGACCATGATTTTTACGCCATGATCCTAACTCCAAAATAAGCACAGTAGTTATAAGCACAGTAGTTATATGTAGTTATGGCATGTTACGGCTGATTCTTCGTCACATCCTTTAATCCAGGCCAGGAAAAAAACAGACCGGCAGTCTGACCGGCCAAGATGGCCAAGTTTCCAGCGGCAGATAGGTTGTGTTTCAGGCACTCTTTCCGCAATTCAGATGGCCTCCCAGAGATTTGAAGTCTGCCAGTGGGCTCGGAATTGCAAAAAACGACATTGGATGACATTGGATTGATTGTCGCATGACAGATCTCGCGAGTCTTTTCTAGTGAATTTGGATAGGTCAGGTCCAAACAAGTTCAATACCAAGCTGCAAGGTATCAACATCGTGCCTCAGATCCTGCCAAATCAGGTAATGCTTCAGCCGACTGATCATGGCAGTTCGGTCCACTCCAGCTTCCTTTGGAAGGCCCAACAACTTGTACATGTCTTTCACCTGCCAAGATCTGCCAAGTGGATGTCTATTGGCAGGAAGGCATTCTTTCTCTGCATGATATTAGGTTTTTTTTGGGCACTTGCATACTTCCGACCTTATCTCTTGTCTCACTAGTCTCACAACAGAATCCGTGGCTGCCCAATAAAATTACCCTAGTAATCTCTAGGCCATTTCTGCCAATCCGTAACCCCAGGTGGGATCCCACCATGGCCTCTTTGTCGGTGGCCTCCTCTAAGCGATTCAGCTCCTCCACGATATTCAGCGCGCAGTCCAAACTGCTGAGCCGCGACACCGGGATGCCCTGCTTCTCCCAACCATCCACCTTGGACACGAGCAGCGAGGCGAGATTTCCGAGACTTCAAATTCTTGGCAAATTTGACGATCCTGTATAGATTTTTAGTTACGCTATAGATTTCAGCTAGGTTTCAGTTTTTGAGTCATAATTACCTAGTCGTATATAGTTGTATGTAGTTTTTGTAAATGGCATCTAAATGGCAACCCTCCATTAGTTTCAGTGCCACGCCAGAACGCTTTTGGGATTGCGAGTCTTTGATCACAGCCAAACAATACAACCCAAACCGTCAAACATGGCATGATACATAAAAATCCTTCACAACGTACAGTATATAATAGCTAGCATATATAGATATACATGTGTGAATGTATATATATATACAATATGTTAATTCTTACAGTACTTCTACATGCCAGGCCACGCCCAGACTCATGATCAACTTATCCAGAAAGATCTGTCGTTTCTCCTCCTCACAGAGCTTCAGTGTGTGCTGCACCTGCAGCTGTCGATCTTGGCACTGTTCCAGCAACTGATCGACCTCCAACTGCGACCACATCAGCACCTCGGGAAAGCCCGATGAACCCAGCGATACCCAGACCCTTGAGGTGGAGCACCAAACTGAATGCCTTGATTGGGGACGGGGAACCCCACTTTTTTATCATATCAGTGGCATCGAGGTTGTTACATTTGTTACGATTTGACCAGATCTATAGAAAAGGAATTTGTGGATGATTGCATGGCTATCTAGAGGAAAATCATAGAACTCCGAGTTGTGACATTGTGAAGACCCATGTGGATGCGGGCACATTGGCCATAAGGTTGTGGCAAAAGTTTAAAAGCCACCACAGCCTGATGCAAAGGTGAGCTGACCATGCCCCATTTCTCACCATTCGGAGCCATTCTGACAGTGGGTACCCCGAAACCAATGATTTCCCTATTTAGAATGACCAGTTGTTGATGATCTTGGGCCATTTTCAGAAACACCTATTGTTGTATGGTTATCCAAAAAAATGGTTCAAAATGGATCAAATTGGTTTCAAAAAAAATGCTACCATCATCCCACCTGCTTCAATCGGCTGATCAACTCGTTGTTGTCCAGCTTCGGTTCATTGGGCATGCCCAGCATGGCATATTCCTCCTCCAAGAAGGATCTTGGCATTGACTCGAGTCCTCAGCAGGGGCAGCCACAGCTCAAAATCCCTGGCAACATCCAGCGTTGTGGAAATCATCATAGCTTATCTATTCTCCATTTGTGCAATTCATATATATATATATACCTGCTAAACCCAAAACCCAAGAATTTCTAGGGCAATCTAAAATAACTGGTTATTTGGATACTGCCCTAGAAATTTCTAGGGCGCCCTTAAAATTTGGATTTTGGGGTAAAAATGCGTAATTTATGATAATCTTGGGTTTTGGGTTAAGCAGGTGTATAACCCCAATCCCATGTTTGCAGTGCTTCCCTCAGGCCGCCGCTGTCCTCCAAGTGGTCAAGGTGTCCATGAAGATATCATTCAAAATTGAGATGAATGAGCCATCATTGGTTAAGATAAATTGGATAATGTTCACAATGAAAATTCGAGACTATAGATGCCTGCAGTTGCAATTCTACAGGGTCACTGTTCCAATGTTGGAAGTCTAATCAATTCCTCCGTTCCGCCTTCCAACTCCTTAGCCATTTTTCTTTGTGGTCGCCGGATGTCGATGTGACAGAGCGGTGGCGCAGAACCCTTGAGGTGCCACGCCCCCTCCAGCTTTGCACAGTAGTATTTGATTCAAGCACTGTCAGTGATGTCATCAAAACAAAGCATCACATCATGATGGTGGATTGTTGCACTTACCTTTGATGCTGTGATAGCGAACTTTAATTTTTGCATCTGGTTGCTTGAATCCAGCCCCGTGACCGTTTCCAGCATCTCACATCTGCAACCTGCAGAGCAACTTTCGGCTGACAGACCAGGGATTTGTTAGTTGGGGTTCCCTTTGGGCCCTGCTGCGTCATGGCTGGATGTGGTGATCATTCCCCAAAAGATCTTCCTGGCAAAGTAGAGGACAAGAGTAATGGTAGGGGGTTGGCTTTAAAATGGGACAACTTGGATGCAATCCGTCAGCGCATGAGGGATGGCTACATTCTTGTGATTCACTACGATGAGAAGTTGAAGAAGGCCACCAACCAGGAAGTGGAGAAAACGACGATGAACGTCAAAGCCAACTACTTTGTTCTTGCACCTGTTTGCCAAATGATGTTTGCCAATGGGCTGGTCAACATAGATGGTTTGGAACAAGAAGTCAAGCAGTTGTATAGTATGTACAACGTCCTAGCAAATGAAAAGACGGTTGGCAAACAAGCATGGGCAATTCGCCATTTGATAAGTGTCCTGAAGCAAAGCACCAAAGCTGATAAAAACGATCGTACCAAACCCAAGCGCTGCCCGAAGGACAGTCTGTAAATGTTGTATATCATTTTGTATTTCCTTATATTTTTTTTGGGCTCCCAAATGTAAAATTTGGTGTAATTGCCTGCCGGAAGCCCAAGCCTTCGCAGGACCCGAAGATGCAAAACCTTCTACTGGATCTGGGCATCCTTGAGCGGAAGGACCCATCACAGATCCCTTATCCAAATCCAGTGCGCATGCTGTGGTTTGTTATGGTAGCTGGTGTTGTTGATGGGAAAAATGCAATCGGAATTTGGGATTATTGCAGCTCTTGCCAAATCATATCACAAAACCAAACTGTAGACTATAGATCGGCTTGTAAATCTGACAAATATTGGTTTCCCTCTGGTACAGCATGATATAAGGAGGCCACAGACGTGACACCTATAAATCTGACCCAAGTCTCAACTGATTCCATCCAACAGCTTGGCCAATGTCTGCAGGAAGATGGATCCTTGGCTCTGCGAGCGGACAAGGCCCAACCATCGATTTCGAAAATAAATTGCATCAAACCGTGCAAGCTGTTTTAATTCAGTATCAACATTGATCACCACATACTTTGATTGGTTGCCTGAAAACAGATCGCTAGCAAATGAATTGTACTGATTGCCAATTCTCCTATAAGTCAAGGGTGAAAGAAAGTTCGGCTGGAAAACACAGACATTTAAAAGCAAGATTAGTGTGAGGGTTGGGGTGTGTGTGTGTGTGAATGTGTTTCTTTTTGTGTGCAACTTCATGTGCACCATTTGTTGCAGGAGCAACAGCAACAGCGTCCCGAAAGTGATGCCTTAGTGCCTGCACAAGGTGCGCCATCGTCTGTGGCGACCACATGCCACCCACCAGCGTGCCCGGTGGAATCCCAACCTATCTTTGATGGTGAGGTCAACCAAACACAGGAGTTTCCCGATACTTTTGCTGATACCTTGGCATACGAGCCACCAAGTGCTTCTACTGAAAATGAACCCCAGAAGGATTTGAGTCTCAAGTTTGATGCAGCAGCACAAGCAGCCGAGTCAGCAAAAATTCCAGTGTCTGACACAGTGGTTGTCCCTGCGACTCCTGCCATTACTTTGACAGGGAGTTCACCCAAGCAGGACGCAGCTGTGGTTGCAAACACCACGCAGAAAGCATCAGGTGAGCAGCCAGCAAGTTCGGGCAGCAAAGGCAAAGACATGGTGATTGAAATTCAGGACAGCTTGCATGGTAACATGGTCAGGGTTGAGTTTGTTTCCTCAAGTTGTTGCTCACGGTCCTCCCAAACCTTTCTACTTCATAGTCCCATATAGTCCCCATCTTTTAGCTTTTCCAATCAATCTTGCCAGCCAAGGGTTCTCAACTTGCATAATGCGTACCTAACATGATATGGACAACAATCCATGCAAATTGATACAAATGCTTTGCAATAGATGACAGTCTTTGTGGAGCATGTGCAGGACTCTCAAGATCTCTTTGGAAGCAGCCCTTTGCTCGACAAGGACAGTCTTGACTCTTTGGGTCTTTGAGCACTAACAACAGGAAAGTGTGTAGAGAGCATTAAGGAACCTGTCAACACCTAATCTTACTTTAGAAAATTCTCTTTAACCATTTTAAACCCAAACCCCAAGTCTTGATAAGCAAAGAGTCTTTGCTGTCCTGCTCCTTCCAGGAGTGCGTTCCATCTACAGCGACTGGTGCGTCATCCTGCGACAGGGACAAGAAGGAGCTGGAGGACGAATTGGCATTCTTAATGTCATGCCTCAAAGTGTTCCCTGATGAACACTGTGTGTATTATTTTTTCCACGGAGGTGGTAAATTCGTTTCGAGGTAAAGTTGAACATTCATTGATCCAACATGTTGAACAACATAAGGCAAGGGAACACTTGCATTCCGACAACGCTCCCATCTCTTTCCAAGTCTTCAAATGGATTCTTGGCTTTGAAAATAACATGTTATAGACTCGGCATTCGGCGTGTCTTTCTACAGAGTTGGGTCTTGAGTGCTGATGATTCTTTGCAATCGATCATCATAACCAGCCACTTGCACATAAAACCATGCAAACATATGCAACCAATTTTTTGGGTGGTTGTAATTAAGGTGGAGTGGAGACCATTTTGATCACCGATTCATTGCCCTATGGTGGGGATATGGACGAAACACTACAGCCACCAGACCATACCCCTGATGACTGGCTACACACAGCCCCCACGCAAAAGCTCTTGGCTTCCGAAGGTGAGTCCTTGCCAGCTCGTCCAGTGGCCACGCCAATGCTGGCAGATGAGTCGAAGCTGCCTGTGCCGGCACCGCTTGCAGAGGAGAACATGGGGATGAAATCAAAGTCATTGGGGGTCCTTCTCAAACATTTCTATCAAGTTACAATTTGAAAACACTAAAGGCTTCACAGAAACTGTCTATCCGACATTGCTTTGGAACTTTAAAACTTTGTCCGTTCAATTAAATTATATTATATGTATTGATGGTACTGATGACAAATGATGACAATGTGCTTTTTTCCGTTCGGTTAAGGAGGCCCCGAAGTTCCCAGAGATTCCGGAGACCAACCACATTACTCGTCGTCAGCAATTGGAAGCCAAACAGGACAACAAGGGTACCAGAGGGAGAAAACCCAAGACTAAGAAAGCAGAAGATGAAGCCAAACCTGAGAACCCATCCGAAGCAGTTGAGATTCCCCAGCCAAAGAGGAAGGTGAGAAAAACTGCAGCAAAGAGTGCACCTGCCAAACCGGCCCCGGCTGCTGTTGCTGGAGAAGACCCCAGTTTGGAGCCACCCCAGAAGAAACTCAAGACTGTTTCTGAGGGAGATCATGCTGTGCCTGATGGGGGTAAGGGGGAAGTTCTTAGTGAGCCTGCACCTCCAGCACCGATGCCCAAACGAAAGGCCCGTGCAAAGAAAACGGAACCTGCACATGAAGATACCAACACACTCCCAGCTCAGGAAATGGGTGATGTTTCGCAGGCACTTCCCAAGAGAAAGGCAGCAGTGCGAGCAAAGGCAGCAGCAAAGTCCACTCCCAAGCAGAAGGCCGCCCCAAAGGTCTCAGCCAAGGCAAAGGCCACCCCAAAGTCAAAGGCGAAAGCAAAAGCCCGTGCTCGGGGTTCGGGTTCTTCGGGCTCGGGTGGTCCACAGAACAGGCAGTTTGTGAATCTTGAAGCACCTGTGCCTGGTTTGCCTGATGTGCGTGCTGTGGGTGATGTGCCTCATGATATGCATCCCTTGCCCTCTCTTGCTGTCAACCCCGGAGCCAACCCCAATCCTGTGAATCCTGGCGCTCAAGATCCCAATGGCGACTTGGTGGATCCTGACAGCTTCCGTTCTTATGCCATCAAGGAGATCTTGCAGTGCTTGCGGGCTTGCAATGAAGTTGGGACTTTGAACACAAAGGGAAAGCATGAACATCAGTATGAACCTCTGAGCTATGATTTGGGGGGAAGACGTTGGTCAGTCTACTGGACCAGGAAGGCTGCAGGCGTGAAGGAGTTGAGGGACAAAAGGTGGACAGAACTTGTCTACTTTTCTCGTCAGACCCCTTGCTGCGGGACCAATCTGGTTTTGGCCAAGGTTTGGGTCAGAACCTCACTTGTTAAATGTTCCATGTCTTTTTCGTTGCGGCCTGTGTGAAACCATGATATCATACCAAAGAATTTGTGAAATCACACTGACACTATACCTGTTGAATTTGGATGTCATACATCAAGCAATTTGGTCAGCTTCAACCCTTCAAGCGAAATAAGGTCGAGCAGTACCTTTCTCTTCCTGAACCCCGTGATCCCCGATGTCGAGCGATGCAACATGTGAAGATTGTGTGTGGCACAGCCCATGATTTGGCCCTACAGCAGTTTGAGGAAGAACGCCGCCAAGAGAACAACCAGTAGTCCGGATCTACTGTAGTGAGTCTTTGGATAGAAAGTCAGCTACGTTGATGGTGGCCTTAGGTTCCAAGAAGCTAAGGACCTGTTCCAACATATATATTACAAAGCTGCCTCATTTTTGCTACTCATACTCTTCTTTGATGGGTAAATCAACCGGAATAATAAGAAACAAAACCCAGAAACATATGTCCTGTCAGGAAACGCTTCGTGATTGGAATGGCTGCCATCACCTTTTTGCTCAGTGTTTGGCAATAAGATAGAAGTTTGCCGAACTGAACTTGTGGAAACTGTACGTGAACATCACGCAGTCTTGTCAGACTAGAGACTGATGAGTGGTGCAATCTTAGCTTGTGTTTCAAATCTGGATTGAGCATCGCTTGGGGGAAAGCGACGCAAAAAGTATTTGAATGTTCCTTTGGGGAGCTGCACCCTCAAATGTGTGTGGTTTAGGGTTTTATTGTTAGATGTCTCCTCCCGCCCGCAGGTGCTGAACATCTCCGGGCCTTCAACCATGGATCGTATGGCTGGCTCGTTTGGCTGCTGCAGACTGCAACTGTCCTTGGCGCAGTATCTTCATAGGAAAAAATGTATAGAAGAAATCATCTGTCGTGCGATCAGCGAGAAATGAAATTGGAATCTCAAGTGCTGAACTTAATCATGATTTTATGCTCTGATTCCAGTTTGCTTTACCTTGAACCTATATGTGTTGTGCCTGAAAAGCATTGGTTTTCAGATCATGCTAAAATGGCGCAAAAATTAGTAACATGTACATAACAAGAACAAAAGAAAAATGAAGAAACTATATGACACAATGAAATGGGCTTGATAGAAATAGTTTGGGGGCTTTAGGATTTTCAGCTGAGACTCTCTTGACACGTGCTGGTGCCATGGCGGTGAACATCGACTCCTTAGTGGGGAGACTGGAGGCTTTGTCCGCCCCCAAGGTAGCTCGGTGCAACCGGTAACATTTATAATATATTTAGTGTCTAATTCTGTGATTGTGTCAAGAGTTTTGCGTGATCCAATCAATCCTTTGTCTATAGGCAGCCCTTGGCTTGTTTATGGCCCTCCTGCCAGTATCAACCCTCTTGCATGTCACCCACACCTTTGGCTACCAGGCATTTGTTGCAGCCGTTATCCTCGTCCACTTTGCTGGAAATTTTGGAGCTTTTTCCCAGGTGGGATGCGTGGGTTGGGCTACACCTTGTTGATCAATATGTGTGGAGCATCGGGCATGATAAAACCCATATAGCCAAGGTTTTCACAATCATCCCTTCCAGAAAGCACACCCCATGTATCTCAATGTATGTTAATTCCAACTGCATTTGAGATCTTTGCTTGGACTTTAAAGATTGATGTGCTGAAAACGTTTGTTTTTCTGCAACTTTTTCCATGCAACTTTCCACGCATAAAGCGCTGATTCAAATGGCCAACTTGCAGGAGCTATCCTATGTGGAGTTCTTCGCTGGCCAAGCAAATGTTTGGCGGGCTGTCTCAGACTCTGGGGTCCCAAGTGCTCGAGTGGATCTGACATATGGCACAGGTTCACAAAATTTCAAACAAGATCCCATGGATATCCTCTCGAATGCAGGGTGGGCGATCTTTAGCTGCATTTTGTTTCTCCTACCTTATGCATGAAAATATTATACTTGTTCTATGGTCCCTAGAGTGAAAGTGGTGATTCAGTGGAACATATAGAAGTTATGTCGTTTGCCCTATTGTAGAACATACCATCTCCAACAGAAGGGAACGGTTTCATTGCTTCATCTCAGGACCTGTATATGGTTGATACTGCAATGTCGTGAGTCAGACTTTTTCTGTCTCATTGCTTGCGTATGTTCGAGCTGGTCACCTGTAAACATTGCTACATCGGGGCGGTCAATTGCCTATGCAGCTGGTAACACTGGGTTGTGCTATGTGGCTGAAGCCAATACGATGTGTGCAAGGTCATTTGGAAGCAAAGTTAGTAAAGAAAATTTTCTCACAAATCAAGATTTCAATAGGCATGAAATATATCGAGGAACAATGATAGAAATAGTGATGAACCATGATCTTTGTAGGGAATGTGAAGACGTTTCTTTCGGTCATGCTCCGAGGTGCTGTCTACTATGTTTACTCATAGTGGCGAGAGGTGGGACCTTCATGTTGGAGCAGCCAGGTGGAAGCTACATGGAATATTATGACAAGATGATATGGCTGTATTCACAAGTACCAGTTTTTTGGCATCAACAATTTTCTCTATTTGTGACACCTTCACCCCCGGTCATCAACTGCACTATTGGAAACATTGTTTTACTTTCCTGATTTTCCCATGCCCATGGCTCTAATCACTTCCTTGCCCAGGTCTTCAAAATTTGTTGGTGGATGGCTCATTATGGCAGCACATCGCCGAAGAGACACAAGGCGTTTTGTAACAACAAGGCTGCTGGCCGCTACAACCGGGGCAAGCTTCAGCTCAAAAAATTTCGGGAGCAACAAAGGGAGGAATCAAAACCAACAGCTCGATATGTTGATTCCAAAGGACGTAAAAGATACCACGGCTTGGCAGGGAAGCTGAAAAGCACCCAGACCCTTTGCTTTCAAAACACGTTTGGTTGGGCTGAAAGGGGAGCAGCAACAAGCCATCTACAGAACTGACTAGAAAGCCGTTCCGGAACAATTTGAAACGTAATTGTCGCTATTTATTTTGGCATCATTCAGGAATTAAGTTATCAAACTTACTTTGCCGCTATTAATTTCAAAAAAAACTAAATATTTATTGCAGCTGTCCAACAACCCTACTCGAACCAATCTTGGTTGTCATCCCTGGGAACTGTAAAGGGAAACCTGGGCATTTGCAACAGGGTGTATAAGCTCATATTTTTGAGATGGGCTGTTGATTTATACCCCGACCTCTACTTTATACTTTATCCCAGCGTGAGTTCCGATGCTGCCAAGGATCTATCCTCACCGCTTTGGATTGGCCACGGTCCAGTTGCTTCCCAAACTTCGAACTGAGGGGGAAGGCACTCCAGAACTTGCCTCAAAGCCAGATGGCCCAGCATTTTTCAATTCGATGAGTTGGAACACTGATATGAATTGGGATGAAGTGCGCCCATGTTGGTGTACCTACGGGGCAACACATCACTTGCACTTCCAGAAGAATGGAAATGCGTGTTCCCAACGAGGATCTGGCCATTGAACCATGAATAACCTTTGGAGACCATGAATACGGCATCCATTTTGGGACCAATAATCTTGGAGAATTGTACTAGTTGGTTTTGGGGTTTCCGTGGAAGGCCATAGATGGGGAAATGGGGAACCCACTGGGACCACTAACCTTGGAAAATAGCGACCTAAGAGCCAACAAAACACTTTGGGCCTTTCAGTTAAACAGTTTCCGTCACCCAGGTTGGCAATACTTTTGACCAGTCTTTTTTTCCATGCTTCCATTATGTGGGACTCCTGCCCAGGAAAGACAATCCAAGTGCCCTAGAATGTGAATTTGAATGAATTTGACTATTTGACCCCAGGACCTGTTGGGAAAATTCCCTTTGGACAATAATTTATTGGGATTTTTTGGGCGCCCTTCTTCTCCTTTAACTTTGCGAGAAGGTTCTTGGGGAAGTAGATCTGTTTACATGGAAGATTTTTACTACTACAAATGTTGAATATCATAATTTAAACTAAAACATATATTGTTTTGTGGTCATACCCGTTCAAAGCCGTTCAAACCCATACACACCCGTTCGAACCCATTCGAACCCATTCAACCCCGTACTGAAAATGCAACATTTTTGCGTACACGTACCCGTTCAAACCAGTACCCGTTCAAATGCGTTCAGAATGAGTTCAATATGCATTCAATAACCGTTCGCAACCCGTTCGGGAATGCAACAAAATGTTGCATTTTCATATGTTTCTATACCTTGGTTTTGGGGTCTCAATTTGGAGTCTTTGGGGGTGGTCTAGCGGTGATACTTGTCCCACTTTAAGGTTCAATGACAGGTCTTCTGAATCTGAAAGGGTTTTATGGCCACTCTTGGCAGCGCTGATCTACGGATGCCTAGCGACTGGGGGAAAAAATGATTTTGTATTCCCTGAACATGGCATGGAACGAGATTTTTTCAGTGGCTTATGCACCAACAATGCTCACTCATCAATTGGACATGCTGTTGCAACCTTGTATGAAACGAAAACACTGACTTGATCCACTCTTTTTCATTACTTCAATCAACTGGATGATGTCAATCATCACCACTTTGCAGCCAAAGATCAAATTTTGAGATTGGATTCAAACGGCCAGTTGCCTTTGATGTCGACCTCACTCAGAAGCAACCAATGGAGTTGCAGCGAGTTGGCACAGGGGGCACAGGTATGTGCTGACATGGCTGGCATGGATCTGACTGTTGACCCTTCTACGTTGTCCAAACAGGATTTACTGAAGACGATTGAGGACGGAATGTGATTTAATTGGGTGGGTGGCTTGAACTGGCTGGAACCATTCACTACCAATCTACTGCCCATAGATTTTTCAAGCGCTTGTCCACTGCCACCCCTTCAACCTGCTGACCTTGATTTCCATAATTCATAATGGTTTCGGAGACAAGAATGTTTAGAAAGAATAAAGGTGAATCCAAGTTATAATTTTGGTGAATCTTCATTGTTTGGACATAGACTTTCTTTGAGCAGGAGGCGAAGAAGCTCCTTCAGAGTGGCCAGAAAACTGTGACTTTGAAGCAAACATATTGGTTTCTGCAATTGATACTGAATTTACGATCATAAATTTAGATGTGACACATGTCGAAGGCCTAACATGTAAATTGCTGTCGCGCACACGAGGCGACTACCTTCTTGACTCCGAAGCAGGAGCCAGTGCAGGAGGATATTTTTACTGCTGACACCATTCCGGGAGAACCTAGCTAGCACATGATCCGGAATTCTTTCTCACATCTGTTGTTTGAATTTTGGGCCAACGAGGTGTTCCACAACTCCCCCTTCCAGCTCTTTGATATGCCAAGGAACTTGGTGATGGTCAACTGATGGCAGCACCAATTGAAGCTGTGCCAGATACCTTGGAGAAGTCACAGGAGCGGTGTGGGTCTTGTTCTGGGGACGGTGTGCTTCAGAACATATATAAACATTATTTTTGTCAAAATATAGTGCATGACCGGAAAAAATATTTTATGGAAATCTTGCACAACTAAAAGCAATTCCTTAGACCAACCAGCAGGGATAGCCGTGGTAGGAGCAAGATGGCAGTGCTGGCAAAATGGCAACAGAAACGAAGGAGACAGGTCAGACTGGGGGTGAGTGTGGTCAGAAGCGTTCCAACCCGCCACCGTCCCCAACAAAGAAATCCCCGGAGAAAAAACTCCCGAAGACCACTTTGGAAGTTGCAGGAGGAGTACCTATGATGCCTGCCCCAAGCACAGGAACGAATACCCCAAGGTCAGAAGCGAGTACTGCTGATACAAAGTTGGACCCGAATGCAGCTGTGATGGAAGCTCTACTGGCAAAGATCTCCTCATTAGAGGCTTTGGTCTTGCAGCAGCAGCAAAAGTCATCTCCCATGATGGTTGAGACACCCCCTCCTTCGAAGTTTAGCTCTCCAAGCACTCGACCCACCCCGTCTTCCAATCCCATGCTTGCAAGTGCTGAAGGTTCGACAGAAACACCGTCACCGCAGGGTGAAGCTGATGATGAGGAGGGTGAAACCACGAATGAACCCGCTAATGCGGAAGCTTCCACAGACGCAGAGGATATGATTGTCATGCCAGGAACGGGGACGAAGGCCACTAGCCCAAAGAAAGGATATGATACATTCCTGCTGCATGCGTCATACATGCATGTGTGTGGGGCTCCCCCTTGTACTTAGCGATCTCAATATGTTTAATCTAAGGTGATCAGCCACGACGCCCTTCGGATGCGGCTGCGTCGCCTATGTGAAGTCAAGCCCAAAACCAAAAAGTGTCATGTGGACCAAAAGACGCACGACATGTGGAAGGGGGGGGTGAAGGCAGAGAGTGGCTGGAGATTGCTCTAACCGAGACACTGGAGAAAATGGGAGCATGTCAGAAGAATCAACACAAAAAACTGAGAGTTACTTGGTTGCCGTTTAATATCACTTCTACTGCATACATGGGCAAGCAGTCCTCCTTTCCTTATACTTGTAGTCCTTCCCATGTCCATTAATATCAGTCTTGAAGAGCCACCCACTGAGGCTGAGTTCTGTGCCAGGGTAATTGTGGTGAGAGAGCGCATGGAGACGAAGGAGCAGGAGATTAATGGAGCTTGGATGACAGAAACCAAGATGAAGAAGGACTTTAGCTCGACTTTAATCTGCATTACTAAATTATAGATATGACTGAATTACAGGAAAGCGCAAAGCACAAGACATATATAGATGTGTTTCCCCAAATCTTGTCAATCTCAACATTGATCGACTTGCTCAGCTAAGGGATGCCGTGAAGTCGATCATCGCGTACTGCGAACGGTTTCCAACTGCCCTTGTACGGTGCAGCATGCTTGTCAAAATTTGAATGTTACCAAATGAAGTGACAAACAGAATATCAGTGACTCATTTTGATTCAGCCTCCTGATCATTCCTCTTGGCACAGGGCATGGAAATACGACAAGAATATCCGGGAATTTTTTGTGGAGACCGAAACCAAGCAATGTATTCGCAATTCCGAGTTGCACAAGCGGTCGGAAATCTCTGACCTGGGGGATCCTTTCCAGCAGTAGGCCCACCAATACCCACATCCTCGGCATTGCAGGATAGCAAGCGGCTAAAAAACCATACCATGGGGCCATGGGGCTATGTCGCAGTCACTCTGTCAGGAACAGGAACTTTCAAACCCACTTCCTGATCCTACTTCTACTCCGTTGGCCCTGGTGGATGAAACTGGGCTGACACCGCAGGCTGAGAAGATGGGGGACAAGGCAGGACCATTTACTTTCTCAAATCCCCAGTGCTGCTAGATTTCTACATAACTATCCTCAACCTACCACAGCAGAATATGATGTGACTAGCATTGGCTAGCCTTCTTCGGGGACTTGATGGGAATTAGCATTGCAGGTCTTGCCGGATCTGGTCAAGTTCATGGACAGCGTCCACAACAAAATGATGAGTGTCCACAAAATGACTGGCCAGCTTGAGATTGAAGCCGGGGAGCTGGTAGCCTCGAAAGAGTTTTTTATCATCAATAAGAATTTCTGTTCAATCCCAAGCTTTGATATTTGTCATTTATCCCCAAGTCACATGATAGAATGAATCCCTTCTTGCACTAAGTTTGATGTCCGACCTGAACACCATCAACACGCGCTTGGCGGAAAGCTTCAAATTGCTTTCAGGGCTCAAGGCAGAGATCACCATGACTGACGGTGGCGACCTTCCTGATGGGCTGCTCAACTGCAGAATTAGGACAAAGGACATGCTTCTAACGCCTACCTCATGTTTAAACTTACATGGTCTCAGTGCTTATCAACTTCACTGCTGTTGGCTCGGTAGTGGAAAAGCTGGTGCCATAAACGTAATAAACGTTTGAAATCGTTTGAACAGGCGTCAGCGTGTCAACAATTGCTATGGTTGCTTCGCATCCACAAAGTGCAAAAAACAAGAGTGTCAATATGTTTTTTTCATGAAAGAAAGTCTGGAAAACAACATGCTTCAACACATGGATGTGGATTCCACAACTGATGACGAAAGCCTGTGGATACTCGAGCTCATGCGCTACAACCGTGAAGCTTCTGGACTGCATTGGTCTGTGCAGCTGAGTGTCTCTTCACCATTGCTTCTCCATTTGAAGCCAGCGTTTGCAAAACAGATGCAAGGCTAAATCGCAGCTGCCAGCAAGTGTGCCTCAGGACAGGTACAAACCCTTCCTTTAGCACACTCCACAACACACTTTACTCACCTACTGAAAAGTTAACTTCTATATTTGTTTTGCCAGGACAAGATGAGACGACAGAAGGGGCTGGCCCTTGATGTTGATGAACAAGTTTTGAAATTACCCCGGACAGTTGAATGTTTCCAAAAGATAAGTGCTGACCCTGAGTTGAAACTTCAACTTCCAGGACGGGGGTGCTTAGCTGGTCGGGTAGTCAAGCATGCGTTGGATGTCGTGGAAACCACACATCGAAAGCATGAACCACTTGTATATAAGTTTGGCATAACACACTGTCCAGTCTATAGGTACCGTAACAACCGTTACGGCTACAAAGTGGACACCCATCAAAAGTGGGAAGCGATGATTGTTCTCTTCGCATCGCATGAGTCGGTGGGACCATCTTTTTTGGAAGGTGCTCTGATACAAACCTACAAGGGTAACTTGACCATATCAAGCACTTTTTGTCAGAATGTTCCCCGTGTTAAGTATAGTTTCTAGGATGTCCAAACAAAGGTCCCCCTTTTCTAGTCCTCCTGCTGCTTCACTGCTAAGGCAAGCCAGGCTGCCGCAATGAACGTGACGGTGGGGAAACTGTGAACGATTCTTTGGATGGTCCTTTCTTTACATACATGGTTTTCCAGTCTTTCCGTCGTCCTAGTGACGTAGCACTAATTCGTTCGAGGGGGCTACCTTCTTGATTTCTGCATGGATGGAGAGCTGCACAAAAAAAGCCTTTACTGCATAGAAACCCAGACACTTTTTCCCAATCAGAACAGATTCAAGATGATTTTTATGCCATCTTCAATAACCTGCCACCTGATCAGTATATAAATGTCCTAAGATGCCCACTTCCAAGGTTGAAGCAGAAAATCAACTTGGCCAAGGATTCAGCCAAGAAACCGCTGCTAAGCTGCAATCGTCATGGCAGTGATGCTGTGAGGCTCATGAACAAAGTGCCCATGTCCTCGGCCAAGGTGCGCAGATCTGATTGCCATCGACCCCCGCTTCAAGCTGCTTGGCTGTAGTGGTGATCCAAGAAACCCTAAACATCCCAAAGCTACAAGTATAGTCTTTACTCTCCTCCCAACTGGTCTATGGTTTTATGCACACACTTCCGGCTACTGAGGTTGATTTTGGCCGACGCCAAGAAGATCCGGCAGCAGAAGACTGGTGAGGAACCGAAACCACGGCAAAGGCCCAAGGCGAAAGGCAAAGCCAAAGCCAAGGCTCAGGCAGAGAAATGATTGGCATCCCCCCTGTGAAAAGTCTGACCATGTTGGGATGTTGGGTCAAGTTTTGAAATGCATTTTTTCCACTGGAAATTTCTTGAAAAGCAGGTGAGGTGCCTGACAGCTGGATGCGCAGGAAGCTACCAGTTTTTGTAAAAATTGTTCACAGCGTTTTGGGGTGCAAATCTATCAAGTCCACAACAAGTACAGTTCGCAAAACGCTCAAGGCACATAATACTTTTATCATAATCATCAAAACTTCATATGCTGTGTGACTTTTCCGTTGTTGCACCTCATGTGGACTTGCCAAGATTTGCAGGGGTTTGGAACCTTACAGTGTTCGAAGCTACATGGCTTCGACTTGAGTAGGGCCGACTTGTGGCTTCTCTGACGCTTTTGGCGGTGCTGTGATGGGTACCAATTTACTCCCATTGGGATGTGTTGACTCGACAGCTTGGCGAAAGATACAAAAGAACGTTTCAAAAGTAATCGCTATAGTCTATAGTATGACTTATGTTATACTGCTAATGCCTCATTGATTTCATGTTGCCAGGTCCCTCCAATGCTGCCATGGATCTGGCTTGGAGCTATTCACGCGGAGCAGCTTGGCCATTGCAGGGCGTCACAGCCAAATGATGTGTCGGGTCGGTTCCCCTTTCTTTACTTTGGACTTATCTTTGGATGGGAGTTTGAAATGACATCATCTATCAAAATCCCAACATTGCGCACATGCAAGTGTCACCGCTTAAAGCCCCATTATGCCGTGGCCCTAAGGCCCCTTGCACTGAAATCATCCAGAGGGCCACATCCATAATTGATTATGACCAGCGAGCCGAGAAGTCAGCGCCAGCTTGCCCTGTTCTTCGTGATCTGTATGGAGCTTCAGAGGCCCATTCCGTGGCCTGGCTGCACAAGTGAACTATACAGGTACCTTAGCAGCGGGTTCCCCAAATACTCTTAAATATACTTAAAGACTATATGAGCTTATAAACTTGAAAAAAACACCTCTCCACTTTTCCACCCAAGATCTTGTGTAGAAACTGTTGCAAAATCTTCGCATTGAGGAAGATGTTGTTTCAAAAGTTCTTGCCAAGCACAAGCTGCGCTTGAACATGGAGATCTCTTTTGGCACCGTGGGCCATGACAGGAAGTATCCATACATCAAGGCTGCATCCGTGGTCAAATCACTGGAGCGGCATGGCAAGCTTTCGAGGCTGCTGGGTTTTGAACATTTGGGGCCAGAGTACAACTATCTGGCGGCATGTGGAGATCTTTTGGAAGATTTCTGGCGCAAGTATCGTCCACTTCATGACACACATGAGGTGTTTGCTCGGGCTGATGCGGGGGCCATTCGGTTGCGGAACTCTGTGCCTGTGTATCTTCATGGTGACGAAGGGACAACCTACAAGAAGGATGGGTGTTTAGTCTTGAGCATTCACACTCCTTTAGGGGCTGGTACAGTCAGTCAAAAAATGGGCCCTGTTGTCGCAAATGGGAGGGATGCTGCTCGTACCAACTTTGCTGGTAATGCCTTGGAAACAAGATTCATGCTTGGAGCTTTGTTGAAGGATTCTTGGAAAGAAAGAAGACAAGGAAAACAATATTTTTGTGTTTTTTACTGCTGTGGTTTGTTCTCATGGTTGATGATGCAGGCTTATTTTCAGCTTGTTCTGTTGAGTTGCAACCTAGCAAGGAAGATTACCGGGATGACTATACAGCCTACTATCAGCTCTTGGAACTGGTGGTTCGGTCTTTAGATGATGCCTCCAGACAGGGTGTGGAACTGTCAACAGGGGATCGTTTGCACCTCATCCCTTTGGGAAACAAGGGGGATTGGCCTTACCTAGCAACTTTGCTCTTTCTTCAACAGCATTGTTGTTAATCTCACTAGAGCCTGGTTTATGAATATTCAGTATGGGTTTGGGGTGTCACTGCTTGATGTTGTTGAGCTGGCATTCTCCCTTATCTAAGGCAACCAGTGCGAATTTGAATCGCAGCTACCGAAACGTACCAAAGGCTGCTTCTTCACGGTCTGACTGCGCAGGAATTTGTCACATGTGCTTGGCCGGTAGACCTGGTTTTGACTTTGAAGATGTGCATCTTGTTGGACTGTTTTCGAACTGTACGTTTTGAAACGGGCCGATATTTTTCAAACATCAAGAGGGCAAATATAGGTATCATATATAGCACAATCATTCAGTTACAAGTGCGCCCAATGTGCCCAGGTCAGATTCTCCAGCTTTTCTTCAAAGTGCAGGTGCTGAACTTCCTTGGAGTGATGAGTCCATATTCACCCAGGTTTTGATGCACGAGACGGACAAGACCCTTTTCCACAAAGTGGACTTATTCCACACCGTGACACTTGGGGTGGGGAAGTCATTTGCATCCTCTAGCCTCGCAATTCTGCAAGAATGCTGTGCGGGAAGCAGTATCGAGGAACGCTTGAGAAAGCTCTCTTCATATTACTTGGAGTTTTGCAAAGATTCCCAATTGAATTTGATGTGCTGTTATTAAATGTTGTTGCTTTGTTATGTTTGGTGCCCCAAAGTTTTTTTCATGTTCCAATAGGGTTTGTGCCTAAAAAACGGTACCTGTTGTTTTGAGGAACATCGGAAAACCAACTTTGTGCAGAAAATCGATCGTTCACTTTTGGGATGGACTGGCGCGAAAGAACCTTCAGGGGGTTGGAGCAAGGGTGCCCTCACAACCACACTTTGCCAGTTCATAGAGAATTTTTGCTCGGAGAGAAATATGGAGGGTTGCAACAATCCCATTCTTCAGCGGATTGCCCCTTATGAAATGTTGAGTCACATGTTGTTTTCACTTCAAAGTTTTCGGATTTACTTTGTGTTTCCCCTGCAGTGTTTTTCAAGATTTGGTTGATGCTAATTTTCTTTATTGTTTGTAAGGGGTTCCCTATACAGTTAAGGCATCAACGAGCCGTGCTTTGAATTACTTCATGCGCAAACTCTATGCATCCAAGTTCTTTACTGAAGGTGATGTGTGCAGCTACATCATCTCTGCCGGGTTTCACTTCTTGCAGGGTTACTCATGGCTTGCCCGCGAATGCTGGCAGATGAATGTCCCAAGATTCCCCACCATGCCAAAAACGCACATGCTTTTTCATGTTGTGCACACAATGCGTGTGCAGTACAACCTTTTTGGGTACTTTGAAAACCCAGTTTCAATGAGCTGTGCTTCTGATGAAGATTTCATTGGAAGAGTGTGTGAACTGACGCGCAAAGTCAGCCCGCGTCAGCGCATTCGCAGATGCATCGAGCGTTATTTAACGCAGGTGCTGCTGATATGGTATCGTGCTGCCAATTGATCTTTGGGTGGAAAAGTGAAGAAACATTGGAGAACTTAGTGCCAACAAGAATGCATGAGACACATTGTGAAATACTGGAAATTTTGCATGTTTAGGGATGTCCTAAGAATATGCGTTCGGAACCGTTTTTTCCCGTTCGTACTGGAAATTTGGTAAAAAAATGCGAATAACTAGTTATTTCAATTTGCACTAGGAATTTCTAGGTTTCATGTTTACCAGGTATATATTACAACTTAAAATTCAAATACTAACACCAAAAAATATCCGCACCCCTATTTTGATTGATTAATCCTCATCTTAGGGGTCAAAACCTCCAAAATAGGGGTTCATTTGGGTTCCAGGCAATATATATTATACATATTATCGGCATATATATATATATATATCACCCTTCATATTATATATATATATATTATATATATATTATATAATTTATATCTATATTAACATCTCTCTAAGTATATGATCTTCATTGATTTTTCATCTGATTTTCTGCCAACAAGACTCTTTCCACCTCCATGAAAATCGCCAGGGCAGCCTCCCGTCCCAACAACTTCACTGAGATCCCTTTGGATTCCAACATTTCCACCGACAGCCAGTCGTGCAGCAACTGCCTCTGGCTGCGGGGAGAGTCAAGCTGAAAGGGATGAAAATGAAAAAGGGAAGAGAAATGGAAAGAAATGGAAATGAACTTAATGAACTCATGATTTTCACATTGTCAAATTATATATGTTCAGGGCAAAATAGGGCTATGCTGGCTATGCTGGCTATGCTGGCTATGCTGGCTATGCTATAAATTAAAGGCTATACTATCCATTCTGCACGAGGTAGAATCTGTTCGAAATTTCGTCGCACATGTTGCAAGTGCGATAGGTGTCTACACCCTAAGATGAACATGTCATCTTCCGAAGCAGGTGGAGAAAGTGGCAAATTGGTGCCAATTGAAACATGTTGAACAAACTGCCACTAAGCCAATATCAAGGACATATATAAAACAGTTATTATAAAAACAGTATTAAAGCATCATCCATATACCCCAAATTCTTCACTCTCTGCCGAGTCTCAGCAACTCCTTCTTGTGAGAGCTGCTGGCATGCACCATGCCAACCATCTGCCGGCGATGTTCCGCTTGCTCTACTGAGGTCCAGTGCAAGTCATGACTGCGGCACTCCTCCTCCAAATCTTCCACACTCATCTGGGCCCAGACCAGATGCCTACCACAGAAATTCGTGGTTGGATTCCGAAGCTTCAGTTGTCCAAGCTATTTCACTTTCATTCACTTTCCACATGCAACATCACTCAAATCTTCCTCCCACGGGGATGCCCACCCAAAAAGAAGCAAACATGTGAAACAGTCAAACACTTATATCACTTATAGTTTTAACATACGTTTTAACATGTTTAACAGTTCATACTAATCCTTCCAAGAATCCTACCCCAACATACCCCAACCATTCCCAACCATCCACCCATATCCGGCCATCATTTGCCAACCCACCAGGCCCCGACCTCCGCAATCTGCTGAGCAGCTTGGAGACCGAAGCGCTTTTCTCCACTGGCAGCTGACAGCGTCGTAGCTTGACCCGCAGCTGTGCTTCGTCTTTCTTGGAGAAGCCCTGAATTTGATCCAATAGGCCTGTCATTGGATTCGTTGAAGGGACGATTTACAGGAAGTCATAGATACTATACTATATATGGAGAAAACACGGGAAAATTGTGGAAAACCATGGTTTCCTGTAGATTTTCCCTGAGTTTCCAATCCAGTGATCTAGGACATGGAATTGTCACACATGTTTGGCTTGATAAGCCAATCTGCTGCCCTTTCAGGAACTGTGATGCTTGAATTTGAAGTTGAATATGGGTAACTAATATGACTATATATGACTAATTTAAGGGTCGAGTTGATTAAACAAATCGCACAATCAGGTTCAGCACATCCTCAGTTTTTGCATGGCACCTTGCGCCACCAAAAGGTTCGGCAGCTTCAGCACGGGAATGTCATAGGTGTGCCAGCTCTCAGCCACCAGCAGCTTCAACAAATCCGCCCGGCGATGTTCGCCTTTCATAGCTAGGTCCTTCTCCTTGCAAACGCTGCGAAGATGGGAGAGGGACATCTCCTGATACAGCACGTACCTGGGCAGAAAGTCATGGGAAAACATGCAGAAAATACGGAGGCGGTGGGTTTCAGTGACCCATGCATTGATTGGTGTCTGGACATGTGACCCATGATGGAAATTGCATGAAATTGCCAGAAACATCCGGAAACACAGCAGTGCTTACAACCTTCTAACCCTTGCTCATTACTGCAAAGTCCCCCAGAAGTATAAGACGTGCGAGCCAGACCCAAGGTGACACTTGCCACTACCACAGCTATATGGGTGCGTACCAGTCAAACTTTATTACACATTGCAAGATAATAAATACAAATTACCATGGCAAAAAATGTGCCCTAGCTCCAGAGAAGCCGCTCTTTGAGGCCCTTGACCAAGCTCTCTCGATCAAGTTGATCCACATAGGCGAAACCACGACTTTTGTACAGGGCAGCCAGCTCTGCATAGGGAAGCTGCTCCAAACGCTCAAATTCTTGCAAAACGTGCTGTGCGCGAGAACGGTCTTGAAGCTTATCATCTGGAATGCCTCGCTCTGCACACCTGAATGCCCCGCATTTTTTCAGGGGGGTCTTTTGGGATCTCCTGCTCGCTATCATTCAACATCCAAGAATGTCAATATTATCAACTTATCAAAACCATCTCCAAAATTCTCCAAACCATACAGCAGTGCACCAGATTTGGTTTGGGGTGGAATTTGCAGGAGCCTGGCCTCTTGCTGATGAGCTGGCTCTTGGTGAGCCCACCCCAAGTTGCCACGCAGAGCGCCTCCGTCAGTTCGTCCCTGGTCAGGACGGTCCCGTTGTCGGATGACATTTGCTGTACCACACGGGAAGCCTTGTCACGACATTCATCTTGCCTGAGGTGGACAACTCATCTGGTGCTGCTGGTGTTGAGCCATGCTTTTTTATACATCTAAAGTATTCGAAAGTAATCTGTGCATCAAAAAACATCAAAGAAATGCCAACATTATCCAACAGTTGGGTTTGTTCACTGGCAGGATATGGCAGGACTGGAGAATCTGGAGATGAAACACCACAATGGTGACATCCAACCGACCAAACTGTCCTGGAGAAAAAACTGCTGTGAGGCGTTGCACTCCAACTTCTATGTAGGCGGAATTGATTTATATGTCATATCTCTGACTATCACTGTAAGATACTGTAAGTACATGATATGCGTGCTGTATGCATGTAGAAGTGCATACGTAAATTATGTACGCACATACCAACTCATTACATGTTAAGTGTGTATTGATGTGATGTGGTCCAAGAACCCATACTGTGCCACTGCTTGTGCGAGTTGCAATGCTTGTAAAGGCAACAAGCGCCAAATCCGCAGCAACTTCCTTGGCAAAGGGGCGAATTGGCTTGGCACCCCAGCATACCCCAGCCATATCATAGAATGTCCATTGACTTGACCGCTTGACCGATCCATTTTGAAGCGCTACGGGCCTGGCATAATCCGCCTCCAATGACTCCAGTGCTTTGGTACCAATCCTGCCACCAAGATGCAGTCTGACTTCCAGCTCTTCTCTTTCAAGTGCTTGCAGATCACCTTCGCACCCAACTCCCTGCTCTTCACATTCCGAACAAAGCTCTTCCAGTGGCAGTTGCTGCCACCGATCCATCCTTGGTTTGAACTTTGGAGTCTGCACAGAGGCACAAACTTCAAACTTCTGTTTTTAATGCTTTCTGTCTGGCCTTCCCGCGTACCAGCTAGCTAAAATCACCACTTTCGGTGATGGTTCCACCACTTTCCTGGCCAACTTCAAACACCCTGCCAGAAATATAGCTGCATCAGTTTCATGTTCCCACTTGCTGCAAAAGATGGTAATGGCATGCAAAAGATGGCAAGACCATGCAAAAGCTTGAAATGTCTTGAAAATGTCTTGAAATATCCAAACAAATCCCAACCGGTCAGTTTCCCCCGTTTGACCCCAGCATCTCTTTTAGCAGGTCGGCTGCCGCCAGCTGCCCCAGGAGTTTCAGCGGCACCTCCTTTTCCTCGCAGCGTTGCCGCAGCGCCGGCGGCCCACGGCCGCGCGGCGCGTGGCCGTTAGGAGCGCTACGGCGCTCAGGTTCAGGCGCAGGCGCCGTGGCGAGTTTTTCCAGCCAGTGGGAGCTGCCTGGCGGCCGGGTCTACTGAAATTTCGATGGCGTGATGGCTGAAAAATGCTGAAACCGCCCAAATTTCTGAGTTGGAGATGTCATTGTAACAATCTTCGACACTTTTTGACAACCCGCGACTAGTCTTTTTAATTTGCCGTCTCTTGTCCAAGTACCATAAATGTGGAACATTGATGGTGGAATGATGGGCCTAGAAGCTTGGCGAGATCAGGGAAGTTTGCAGCTTTGGCAAGGTCTTCGGCCCGCTGGTTTTGCAAATTACCTCGGCGCAAGCCGTGCCAGGCACTTCATCCGAGGCCCTAAGCCCAAGCCATACCATAGTGATTTCATGAACACCTGTTGAATGGCTGAAATGAATGCGTTAGATGACTGAAATGATAAGAACCCTTCACCTCATCAGCCCATAAATTATGGACCTATAGACCTATGACATCCTATGACTACAGCAGTCTCCCAAGCCACAAAAAAAGATAAAAAAAAGTGTGCCAGTGCTATTTGAATCTATCCCAGCAGCGCTGTTCCGGATTCGCCCTTGACTCTAGCAGCAGGAGACTCAAGGGCTCATCTCCCAAACATGCTGCCTCCATCAAGGGGGTCTCCCCCATCATGTCACTCGAATTCACATCAGCCCTGGCTACCAGGAGTTGCTTCACCAGTGACAGCTGTGGCCCAGCTCTCAACAAGGACAACAGCGGCGTCTCGCCCATGGAGTTGGTTTCATTGACATCAGCTCCTGGGGCAGCTAATGGGCATGGAGCAATGGAATTGTTTTGGAACAAACAGCAGGAAACCATGCCATTGCTGGAGGCTTCCGGCCCCAGTTCTGAGGACTACAAACGGGCACCTGCACCCCATCTGTACAAAGGAGAAGAAACAACAAATCAGCCCAACAAAATCACAGCTCCATCCGAAGAAAAAAAACCCAAGGATCCTGATTCCAACTGGTGCTGAAGAACCTCTTCAGCATCCACCTGAGAAGCCAGTTGATGTAACACCTCCATGCCCTACCTAGATCCGCGCCAGGGCGACATGCTGGAGGAGGTCTGCAGCTGGTTGATGGTCTTTCCAGGTCACTTGTTGCTGATCTTTTGCTGGTGGAATTGGTTGGATTAAGGACTTCTTTTACTTAGCGTTTTTTGTGGTGTGTATACCTCGCATGATTTTCTGGAAGAACCAAGGGTTCCCAACATAACTACCCTGTAAATTCCATCAAAGTGAACGTGAGTGACTTCTTGCTTCGGTAGCTCCTCTTGAGTGGTTTTAATCTGCGGCACAACTGCATCTCCATGTCAACAATGGACTCCTTCCCAGTGATCCAGGATGGCCTTCCGAAAACCTTTTGAGGATTCTTGGGGGCCTTTAAGACCCCATCCTGTATGACTTTCGCTTGATGGCTATAGAATCACATAGGCCACATCCTCGCACCAGTGGTGGCATGCCCACCTGATGTTGCTTGCCAGCACGCCGCCTGCCACGGACCATCTTTGCATAGGGGTGATATATTCAGCTGCGACCGATCAATGATGGCGCATCAGAAACAGTATCATTAATGATATGTGCAAGAATAACAGATCAAAACCAAACGAGTGATTGAAGTGAACGCATGTCAGCAATTTCACTTGTCTTGACTACAGTATTCCTGTAAGACTTAGCGTGTTCTGATTCTGTGTGTGTCCTCTCATTTTCATTCATTTTCCACTTCGACATCTACTGTAGGACCCTCGGAGCCCTAGGATGGAAGAGGATGGAAGCAGCCGATGCCCACGGTTTCCCAATCTCGGGCTCCCGGGCACATAACCCACACCTGTGGGGCTGGGATAGGTGTCGCCAAGGAAGAGCCTCGGATGAAGGGATGCCTATGACTATGGTGTGCTAGTATCGTGTAGAATCTATATACAATTACACCCCCAAAAGCATCCCCAAAATGGAAGCTGAAGATAGCTGAAGCCATCCCATGTGTAACATGAGATTGAACCTTCGACCATTTTCAACGGGGTGCCATGTGAAAAAAAATCCATCCCGTGCTCTCCCCTGCCCTGAAAAAGAAGATGTGCTGCAGCACCGAACACTCTTTCGTTGTTTCCGCGGCATCCACTCAGCCTTTTTCATGTCTACAGGAAGCATTCTGAGTGGGAAGCTCTTTGCTTGGTTGATCGCTTGGGTCCTGGCTCATGCCACAAGCAGCGAATGTGATCGTCAAAGGATTCCAAGGACCCATAGAGCAACTCAAATTACCAGAAAAATCCACAAAACCCATCCAGCTCATCCATATTCTGACGAATACCGGATGTTTTGCGACAGTATGTGGCAGTGCTGTCCGAGTCCAGCTATGTCCAGCTTGCGTCAAAAAACTCCAAGGGCCCTGCTCGGAAATACACACGGGTTCTCTCTCTCTCTCTCTCTCTCTCCCTCCATCGCCATACACAAGGGCTAGAACTTGGGGTTTGCCAAGAAGTCCCTTAAAATTTATTCGGTTTCATTTCGAAGTAGGAGCATGGCTATCATTGTACCATTCTACCGTTCTACCTGTCTTGTCTGAGAGCCCTACGTCCCGTTCATCCAGGACCTGCTTTGGACCTTGCGTTGACAGAAAGTGGCGGAGAGGGTCTGACCGACCCACCACTTGCGGAAGTACCCCCCAGTCACCTACGAAGGGGTGATTTTCCACTGCCACGACCATGGTCCACCCCCTGCACCTCATTTAACTACCCCCAACAGGTCTTTGCTTAAACACCGCCTATTATAAGTTATAAGGTCCTCTCACAGGACAGCTTGCATGCCATACCCCTGAAAATCTGCAGGCTCGGAACCCAAGTGAGTCATCTGAAGACTCAACAGCCTTGCGGTTTCGGCAAACTACAACACGTCTGTGGAACTTGGGGATGGTGTCTATGATATGATTTTGAAGAACTGGTGGTAACACGTGGTAACTGGCTGTATACAGTGTGGGGTGGAACATGGCGCATCATCCCGCTAACTTGTCAATGGGCGGCAGATTAGGAACATCACTCTTACAAACAGCCCACTGAAATCTCAGCTTCCAACCCGTTGTTTGGGGTCAAGTTGACCCTCTGCCTGCCATGGCAAATCTTCGAACATGCTGAGCAGCCAACAAGCAGAAAGAAACAGTGCAAAGTTAACATGTTCAAGAACAGAATGAGGAAACAACATGAAACAACACTATTCCAGTAACTACATTCCCAGCTTCGAGCATGAGAGTTTCATAGAATTTCTTGCAAGATCCACATTACATTCAACAGGATTCCCTTCAAACAGTTCCAAAGTTCAGGCTGCCAGGCTCAATGTAGTGGCCATCTTTTGGAGTTCCATCTGTGTCGACCAGATCCTGACGGCTGTCAGCTTGGAATCTTGCAACATAAACTGGCCGGTTTTTGCTGGCCCAAGCTGTATGCTCAAGTGGATCTATATCAAAACCCTGGCAGACTCCAGTTGTCACATCAAAATGGCGGATGGTGTGCTGTTGGTTGTGCATAGATTGCATAGTTACGCTAATCTTCATACCCAAACGAGAAACGAGTCGTTGAGTCGTTGGAAAGTCGCCCTCCCCGCCAGCTGCCTGGAAGTCCCACAACTTCATCTTGCCACCACCTTGGACAGGACTTCTGGCTTCAAGCATCGGAGATCGTAAAGTTGACCAGCAACATACCCATAGGATCCATGTATGGTATATATGCTAACATTTGGGGTATATTGATGGTAAATGTCACCATATATGGCATACATGGATCCTATGGGATGTATTGTTGAGATTATTTAATCCCTCCACCCATGGTCCCCGCAAATGAATAAATGAACAGATCCACTAATTGCTAAACCAGAGGTTCTGCGGAGTGCATTTAATATTAGGGGAATTAATTGATGGATGATGTTTCTCCATGTCTCTCCTTTGAAGTTAATGGGCTAAAACCGATTCGAAGAAGTCATAGGCCAACATTAAAAGCCCGATGCAGCCACATCAACATTATCATACATGATACCATTGATCCCGCAGGAATATAGGCAAGAACAACAGCACAGCGTGAACCGACGAGCTGTGCTACCCAAGCTTGTAAGACCATGGTCCGTGCCGATGTGCGGATCGCACAACTCAGCGTTTTCAAAGCACCTTCCATCAAATCAGGGTGATAAGACCAGCAACTTGAACAAGAGAGGAGTGGACTGTGTAGGTCAAACTCCCAAATAACCAGACTGTTTCATTCACAATTTGCCAATATCTGCGCCACGGCCGGTGACTCACCAATACGTCACATGGGATCATCCGGCCCCAACTATGGAAAAACAATGGGTATCCCCACTTTTTTTGTGGAAAAAAACATGAAAAACGAGAGCAATTGAAATCACCATCCGCATCCACCAGTCACATAATGGCGTAATGGGCATCCCAACTTCTGCAGCAACTTTCGGCTCCAAGGATCCCAAATCGCACCAGCCACACGTTGCGTGTGTGCTCCGGTGGTGGGCTGATACATTACCTAAAGAAAGGGCAGGTGATGAAGCGCCAGCGTGAGAGTGCTATGCTTATCATGCTATTTAGGCATGTTTTTTTTTTTTTTTTTTAATTATATGTGCTACAATTAAGCTGTTCATGATCTATAATATCATCAAATGCTGTGTCTCATGTGTCTCGAAATATCATTCTGATAATGTGTGACATAGTCGGGCACAGAGCTAAAAACAACCGTCCCTTCTCTCAAATATGAAGGCAAAGCAGCAAAGGAACACCGAGCACCAGATCTGCATCCAGCAACTGAGGAGCCTACATCAATCCACAGCACGGAGCGCCAGTCCAGGATGTTCAAACAGATCTCAGAGGACAAAAACGACAAAAACGACAAAAGTGACTTGGTACGACTTACCCTCTGGTAAACTAACATAACTATGGAAAATCACCATTTTTCATGGGAAAAATCACTATAAATGGCCATTTTCAATAGCTATGTTAGTCATTACCAGAGGGTAGTGCCCCGGGCTCACTGTCTGGGACCCAAAATCTCATGGCATGGATTGGCGAGTTCCCCCCAGCTGTGCAGCTGTGCTTCCCAACGTTGTCCCCTTCAAAGGGATGCATATTCTTCTGAGTGAAGGCGCGGACCTGAAAACAATCTTTTCAGATGCTTTCAGTATAGGCATTCCACCAAATATTACCATCTGGTTATTTAACGTAGCCATGGAAAATCACAATTTTTAATAGGTAAACCATCTATAAATGGGCCATTTTCTATGGCTATGTTAAATAACCAGAGGGTAAATAGATAGGAACGGGGAAAAAAACATTCAAAACAGGATGGTCACATTCATTTCGACCCTTTGGTGAGCGTCGTATTTGGATAATACATGATAAAACCACATAATTGACCAATCAGAAATACAAGACTGCGTGGATTCCCAGAAACAACATCTTTCATGGTGAGGTTGTTTGTGGTCGTGATTATATGCCCACATATGTTGGATTGTAAATGGTGTTGTTGAAGGATTGATGGGTTCAGCACAGGTCATCATGGCTCACTGCACAGAGTCTTCAATTGTCACTTCCCGATCTCATCCACTCAGGGGTGCTCCCAACACCCCAGGTACAATGGAGATCAATGAAGGGGAAACTGGGTAAACTTGTAAACAATTAGGGGTAAAATGACCAGTTTGCCCCCCCATAGTGGCTGTCAATTACCCTGTTTCTGAGGCTCATCACTGGCACTGACCTTGTACTCACCACGTTGTAGGTACTCAGCCGGCTGAAGCGCGTAAAGGAGAAGTGACACAGCTGCACTGCAAAGCAACCATTGTTTTTCTTGGGGGCGTTGACCCGAAAATGATCATTTCAGTCCCAAATCTTCGACTGAGATGTAAATGCATAACACACACAATATATATATATAATATTATATTATATATTATATTATATACGTTGTACACACCCAGTAACCGTCGTGGACATCAGTCGCAACCCATTCTCGCGATCGTGTTTATGCAAATCAACGCAGTCTGCTGAGCCCTTGACTCGTTTGATACGTAGAAGTCGATTCTTACAAAGCCATCCTGTGAAACCATGTTCAACACTGGGATGGTGCTGAAGAACCCGTGGTATCCATGATATCCATGTTGAGCTGGCTTTGTACCCTGCTGGAATTAGGATGTCCTATGGACTTGGAAAGGGTGAAAATGATTAAAAATGCCTAGGCATTTAACTGCATCGATCCCAAGGTTGATTTACGGCCATGAAATTGCTGCTTTGCTACTATTGGTATGCGCCATCATCCCTATTCATCATATCCTGTCTGATGATCCTTGATGGGGCGACTGGCCGTAAGGATGTAGTAAACTTATTCCTATAGGATCTATGTGATTAATATCATCATATGAATGATATTGAATGTATCTAGATTCAAACATAGTATATTCATATTATATATGCTAACTTATCTGACTGACTTGACTTGCAGGGAATCCCAGATCTGCTCAGATCGCACAATCATAGCTGGGGATCCCTCCTCGCGTCGCTGGCCATCCTGAGCTCTCAAAACATCTCAAAACCCCAAAAAAATCAAACATTGCAATAACAATAATAATCGTCATAATAACACTGTGAATAATAACAAGAAGAATAAATAGTAATATTATACGTATATATATATATATAATCTATATGTATGCGTCTGCGTGTGCCTTTTTTCTTGTACAAACACGCCGCATGGTGATGCATTGTGCTTTTTTCCAAACGGATTTGATTTTCCAAGTGAATTGTGAATGGCACTTGTTCATACTTTTCGCTTTTCCCCTAGCGATGGCCTAAGCCCAAACCTGCCCACCTCTTTCCTTTGAATGACTTGTCCATAAAATGAATCAACTGGTATATATACAGTATATATATATAACTTCATCATATTATTTCATCCTTCTCATGCATTTTTTCGGTATTTGGCCATGGATTTTTGCTACAGCAAAGCCGTGGCTTCAGGTGCAAAACCTGTGAGAACGTGTGATATCATCCCGATCATCCATGATCATCCCATCCTTGGGTTCGCCTAGTGTCCGCCGAAGCCCTCAACCAAAATTCCTGAATTTCACCATGTTTCACCACTTTCTAAACACATCGGGGACTCGGGGTATCTCGGGGTCATGACTTTTTTCATTTTTTTTCCATGAAACTCTCTGCAGAGATGACACATGATGACACGCTCTGAAATGTCCTCCAGGTGGCGCTAAGATGTTGTACACATCTGAGCTGGTTTTGCAGGGTGGAGCTGTCACCCCAGAACTCGTCTCCCCATGTAATCACTGATTTATGTTGTCGCAAGGCAAATGCAGACTTCGTGGTTTGAACATTCTGCACATGCGTGAGCTGACCTCGGACTGCAAAGCTGTCACCGCCACAGCCCATGTTGCCCCATGCACCACTGATCTGCTTGTCAAAATGGCAACGCACTGCTTGTGCCATGATTCTCTTGCACATTCCTCAGCTGATGTTGAACTTCAGAGCTGTCGCCAACATTCACCAACCTCATCCCCATCGCCCGACGTCACAACCGAGCCGTTTGACAGGATGGCGGCAAATGCCCTGTGGCGCCAACGCGTTGTACACAGCTGTCACAGAAGTGTTCGGTTGCACCAGGAAATCCCACGCGACTTGGAATCATCAAGAAATGACCCGAAATAAATACGTTGGACCAGGAGGCAAAAAGCTGTCGCTACAGGAGACTCCAACCGGCTATTTCTTTCGTCTCATCATTTGCATCACAGCTTCGCTTCCAGGTTCTCCAAGTCTCCTGGATTGTCTTCGATGATGTGGAACATCTAATTGCGGAAGCTACTCCGGCCACAGCTCCTAAGTGCTCGAAACCATTCCAAGGCCTCAGGACATTTCGCGGAACTTTGTTTGACAGCTCATGTCTTGGGTCGCCGCATGTCACTACTGAGCCATCCGCTAGAATCGCAGCAGGGGCAATCTCATTGGCTGTGCATGCGATTGATATACCACCGGCTACATCAGTGATGAAAAGCCATCATAAGGTGATCACAAGTGAAACGTCAAAATGCGTTGCGGGAAGCTTGAACATCGCTGCACTGTCCTCAGCCGATCTTGGACTTTTGACGACACATCCATCTCCCTGGATCAGCAAATGCACTGGCTGTTCCTTGGATCTGCTGCACACTTTAGGGTCACCCTGTTACACACCCATGTCAGCACTGAGACAGCTTCCAAGATCGTAGCACTGCTTAGCACTGAGAGGATCCAGGACTTTTTGGACCGGTTACCATCTACCACAGTATTCCGCACCGTTGCAATCCTGTCACCTCCAGGGCAGTCTTCGCCAGGATCTCGAACATGTGAAGCAACACCAGGCTGTCCCTGAACGTATGAGCCAAACTGCGGCGCATGTGTTTCAAGGTGCGGCATTCATCAACTCAAGTTTTCTGTTTTTTTTCCTTAGATCAAGCAGTATGGGCAAATTACAATAATTCACTAACCTGAAATAAAGCCATGTTGGGATGATTCCTCTTATTAACCATGATTCCAGTGAGGTCGCAGTGAGGTCGTTATAATTTACCCAGTATACAGTATATGTACTGACAAGGGCATATAAACTGGAGAACACATATAGAGGGTTCCATTCTCCACCATCGGTTTTGAGGTACCCCCATTTATGGAAACCACCATGTAGGCTTGTCATATGGCGCCCAATGCTCCAAGCTCCTCAAGTTTTTGGCTCTCCAAGCGGCAAGGATCACATGGAAGCCGTGAATCAGCTGAAGGTCTCGTATCTCAGCCGTGGGATGCCGTGGGGCATCCAACTTGGATTCTGTCAAGCATGCATATACTTATACGTACTTGTATGCATATAATATATATTATATTTATATATATATATATTATATATATATAACAATGATGTCTAGTTATGTCTAGTTATTCCATCTTAGTCGAGTTTGGAACACGGTTGTAGATATGCCTTACTGGCATTTACTGGCTGTGTGGCTTTTATTGGTCACATTTAGTTGCAAAGTTGTACACATTGGAGAACATTGGCCCAGTTTGTTATTTCAAAGTTATTGGCTGTCTATAAGGGTGCAGCCTCAGGAACTCCAACTGACTGTGCAATCGCATGCCTGCCAACTGCGAACGATATGACAACAGGTATCTATGTAGAAGGTCGGTATATTGATGTATATTGGCTTCAACACCTGCACCCAGCTGCAGCAAACGGGAGTTTTGATGACTTACTGCGCGGACGTACGCGGAACCGTTGGCCAAAATCACTGAGTCTGTAGAGCAGGAGTTTCGAACTCTGCAACTGTGGCATGGGTACGCATAAGTTGGGTTACCATCCAACTACTGACTTTGGCTTCTTTTGCATCAGCTAGTCTTCCAGGCAAGTACCATCAAGTACCCAGAATAATCCCTTCCCCCTATTACTAAACGGCTCCCCCCGAATAATAAACACTTGGACTTGGAGCAGTTTTTAGTATTAGGGGGTATTTAGTATTAGGGTGCGAAGCTTCCCCCTAATATCAATTAAAAACCCTAATAGAAAAAAAACTGAATGTTTCTATTTCAAAATCGATTAGTTTTCCTTTTAAAATCTAATCAAATCAAAATATTGCCAAAAATTGGATTTCGAAGCGTTCCCCTAACATTAAGCCTAAGGCCCATATTAAAAAAACTAACATTTTCTATTTCAAAATCGATTAGATTTCCTTGTAAAATCTAATTAACATATTGCCAAAAATTGGATTTCGAAGCTTTCCCCTAATATTAAATAAAAAACCTTAATGTAAAAAAACATATTTGTGTTTTTCGACCTTAAAAGACGGACCCAAATAAAAACACCCCGGGGTTGACTAGTTTTTATTGTTAGGGGGTGAAACCCTGAAATGGGACCTTCATTTTTAATTTGTTTTCGAAAGGGGATCAATTAAAAATCGAATTGGCCAGTCTGCAATTTCCCAAAATTTAACGCGGACCCTAGTTTTCAGTATTTGGGGTAAGTTTAGTAAAAGGAGGTGGGGATTATTGGGGAACGTTTCACCAACAATGTTAAACAGGGGAACCACAACATAGCAACTGTGAAAGGAAAAAAACTACGACCACAACCACGTCAATCCCAAGAAAAGGAGAAACATGGGTCAGGTATGGAAACTTATGCTTGCTAGATCTTGAGCCGGTTGAATCAGCTGAGCCTGCCGACGTGCAAAATCCATGCGTACCACTTCCCGATGGGTTTGAAGGTCGCTGGATCCTTGGCCAAACAAGCCAAACGCAATGGGTTCCATGAATTTCCATGAGACATTTGGGCCTGAATGGGCCTGATCTTCGGGCAATCTAAGCACCGTGCGTACCATTTGCTCCAGTGCATCCATGCATAGTGCAGGAAGTGCTGCAAAATATCGCCGATGCCTGGCGATTTCTTCGTTCCAAGAACATCTGCGAAAGATTTGACGTGTTTTCAAAGCTCTCTCGCCATGATTTGGTTGTGTTTTGCAGCTTCTTTACCTTCTCACTTTCTTGATTGTGTGCTTGCTGCTAGTGTGTTTTTTTCTTGGGGCCTGCCTCCAACCCCATAATTTGATGGTTTATGGTCAGTTTCCCTGGTAAATACAGGTAACAATCCATTTCAATGGGCTAAAGCGCCTTCAAAGGCCAAGGTCACGAGCACGGCAGCAGTCACCAGCACCACGATTGCCAGCAACCTCAGGTTCCGACCCTGGAATTGAGGAAGCCTTGTCATCCTTAACCATGATGATGATTCCTATTCATAATCATTATTACTAATCTTTATTACTAATTATTGTCACTAATGCTTATTACTAATGATTATCACTTATTATCATTGCTGTATATATATATATATATATATACACTGTAAACTATATCTACTTATTGGTCTAGTCTAATTATATATGATCATCGTTTTGGTCTATTTTGTTGTAGCGAGACTCTGTTTTGTGTTGCAGTTAGCTGGCCAGCTTTGGAGTTGTTTGTGACATATTCACCAAATAGGCAAAACCCAGTTTGCATAATTAATGGGATGCCATATGATGCCATGGGATAACTATAATGGATCATGAGAAATGTTTATTGGATAGTGCGGAGTGGATAGTGGGATAACATAAATGGATATAAATGGATAAACTAAATGGGATAATGGATTCCCAGCTTGTGGGTTTAGCAATGGTTTCGTTTATTTTCCCAGAGGGCAAGCAAGTTGGATGCATTTCCACGAGCACGATCGCACAAATACGCAGTAGTCTCCAGGGTGCGCTGAGAGTTTTCCTTGACGTTTGCTGGGGTGAATACAAAACTGTACTGAGATGCCCAACGTTGTCAGGAATGCAGCTGCTGAAATGGCAAGAACAGCAACCTGCTGAACTCAACACGACCCCCCAACAATACATCAAACATGTCTTATTTTTCCCCTATATACAGAATGGTACACAGACATGTATCAAGATGTATCAACATAAGATCCCGCTTTGCGTTGCATTCCACAAGGTGGTGCCCCCAAGATAGCTAAGTTGGTTTATAACTCCAATAACTATGGTTTATAGGTGATATATCTATAGTTAATGGGCTTATAAACCAACTTATAACTGGGGGGCACCACCTTACATGTGACATCAATACGTTGGACCTCAAATGTCCAAATGGAGAAGCTACGAAGAGTCATCAGCTGCCACTGAAGCTTCAACTTGCCACTGGCCTCAAAGTGCTTCTCTCTGCTGTGCCTGGACAAGGATCTTAAGTCTGACAGCTCGTACATAGCACCTAGATTTCCAGCCAAGTTATATATATATAACCAGGTAGATTTATACATGTATAGCCCCTCCGGACTAGCACATGTATGTACATACATATATACATGTATCTATATCTATATATAGTTATAATAATCATATCTCTCTCGCTATCTCTCTCTCTCTCTCTCTGTTGACTGATATGGATTGCATATGATGGTGTAGATCTTTGTATCACATCACCGCCATCTTTCGTCAATCCTGGGCTCCCCGCAGCTGGTCGTGCAACAGTGGCGACTCAGCCAAGGCGACCCATGGTGATCCATGGTGATCCAACATGTGCCGTCCGACGGGCACAATTGATGGCTTAATGGATATGATCAGTATGATGATCTGATGCGGTTAGTAATGGTTAGTAATTATTCATAATATGATGATTAGTAATGGTTAGTAATGGTTAGTAATGGTTAGTAATGGTTAGCAGTGGTTAGTAATTATTCATAATATGATGATTAGTAATTAGTAATGGTTAGTAATGGTTGGTAATGGTTAGTATGATGATCTGATATCATAATCAATGATTGGAGATTTGCATGCGAGTTGTGTTTGTGGAGCTCATGACCCTGAGCATTCAGAACGTGAAGTCATGCACCTACTGCACCAGCTGCACCCGCACTGATAGCCCCAGGATCCCTAGGCCCTTGCCAACCCTGGCTTGGCCACCAGACTGTTTCTGCGATAAAATTGCCGGCACCTGGAGAGTTTGATGGATTGCCCCAGTAAAACGAGGGACATCTTCGATTCCAAAGGTGGAAACATCAGAGTCCGAAGCAAACAGCTTGGATTAAAAGTACACTCCAAACTCAGCTTGCAGCTATGATACTTCAAAAGAATGCCAGGTTTATACCTAAGTTTTTTGCTGCCCAATGTCTTGGGATGAATCGCCGGATGTTGCTGGTGAAGGCAGCCTCCAATGACTGATCCGAAAGATGTCGTGAAGGCCGCGATGGCAGCCTGAGCGACGAAAACTGAGGATGGGGGATTTACCCCCTCATTTCATGGCAATTTCCCCATGGGAAGTAAATAAAGCTCAACCAGTGGATTTGACTTAGGGGTAATCTGGGCCAGTAGTTCCCATAGTTTTTATATTTTAATATATGTTATATGGATTAAGGGCTACTTTAGCAGTGGATTTAGAGCTAATTTGCCAGTAGTTACCCTCTGGTAATTTAACATAGCTATTGAAAATGATCATTTATAGTGGAATTTCCAATTAAAAATGGTGATTTTCCATAGTTATGTTAGTTTACCAGAGGGTACCGTACTTTCTGATAGTGATTTCTGGTTCGTGCCCGAGGCGCCAGTTGGCCAAGATCCAGCGATGACTTTCTGCTCCTCGGCAGTGGATCCCGGATCGTTTTCCATGGCTGAAAACTGCTGAAAGATGTTCAAATGTAAGGAGGATTCGGGGTATCCCATTGAGTCTCCTATGTAGTTTTAGGAAATAGTATAAAATAGTATAAAAATATATATTCCTATATATAATACTATACCCCATATCCATCCATATCCATGGTATTCGGGGTTTCCTATTTATGAAAAAAACACATTTTAGGAAACCTCCATTTTGATACTATGTGAGTATGATCAGTGTAAGATCTTGCACAAGATTGATTGTGGGAACATGCTCACTGGGTGTGAGATATAAAAAATCCAGGGTCTTGCCCTGGCCTACAACTAGCAAGCAAGAAATTGGATGCTTTTGGCAGATGAAAATATGTGAAAATGATATCACCTCACTTCCACCATGGCATCAATGGCATCGCTAGGCTTGCAGCACTCCAATAGTGGCATACGCCAACCCAGCCATGGTCAAGGCCTGAGAGATTGGATCTGCCCTGCTGTCTGTGGTCCTTGCAAACGACCAATCAGTAAGAGTCAAGCACTCAATACTTTTTTCGTGACAGTGCGTACCAGTATTTGACCCACGGACCCAAAATCATATAAATCATAGAGTTTCCACAGACATGGCATGACCCTTGTCAAAACGCGACTTTGCCGCTCTCAAAGCAATTCCATTCATCCAAGGGACTGCCGTGCTCAATCCCAAATTGCCTCCCCAAGCCATTTGCGACCTTGGCCAAGGCTGCTAGGATCAGCGATGGGATCGTTTCCAAGTCGGTTGATGACTGTCGGTACGCCCACAATTCCAATGAATTCTTGATAATGTTTGCACAGTGCTGCATCAAACAACCAGCACTGGTCCATTGTGCGGTGAATTTGGTGAACATATCCTCTGGTAATTTAACATAGCTACGGCATACTACGGAATATGGCCCATAGTTAGTTCGGCAACTTACCTATTTTCACATTATTCAACATTGGTGATTTCCATAGCTACGAGATGCTACGAGTATCGTAACTGGCACATCCACATCGTTCGCATTTGTTTAGCTTCCAAGCGGCGGAAGACGACTGAAGGTGTGAGCTGCTTCCATCTGGCGGATGGCAAGCGATTATATAATGGATTGGTTTCAAGGATAATCTGCAGAAAAACCACCGTATTCCATGGGAAAAGACAACGGTTTCCTGTAGAGAATTTGCATCACTGCCTTTCTCACCTACCCCTGCATGCACACATAGCACATGCACACGCACATGCGCACGCTCACGCACACGCCCATGCATGACGTTGCACAGCAATGCATCACATTACATCACAGTACATTACGTTGCATTCATCGTGCATCTACAACTGTCTGTGTCCATAATTGTGAATCCAGGTTTCAACAGGACCATGCCCATATTATTTATCATATTTGTTTAAAGAACGTTAAAGGACATCATGCACACATGCAATGTTTCTATATTGCGTGTTCATTTCCGAAGAACTTTGCAATTTAGTTCACGAAGAGTTTATGATTGGGTCTGCTGGCATGGGAGTGTGGAATATCATTGCATATGCCCGCGAAAAAGAAAAAGAATTCCAATATGTTCCAACCTAGCAGGACAAACAAAAGGGCCATGGCGGCCATGATCTTTGTTGCCAAAACCGGGGTCTGGCCGATATGTTTCCGCCACTTTTTTGACAAGTGGCCGCAAGAAAGACCATGTCAGGGCGGCTGCTGCAATCAGTCAGGAAGTTTGCGCTCAACTTTTTTCCCCCTTGCAATGTCCTGTCCTGTAACTAATGATGGTGACCACAAATCAACGAAGTCCAAGGGCTCATAGCTGCTGTTTGGCTCTTGGTCTCTGGGCAGAGTGTGATCTCGGGTCTTGCTAAGCAATAATCCATGAGGCGAAATGAATGGGAGGGTTCTAAATGCATGCGTGCCAGTATCTGAGAAAATCGCAAAGGCAAATCCGGCTTCGAAGCTGTGATCTTTGGAGCATACCATGTCCCTAAAGACCTCATCGATTTGAAATCGCTCGGTTTTTGCGCGGCCTTCCTTTGGAAAGCTGCCACAACGTTTCACGTCACTGGCAACGTTGGTTGCTGCCTATGGGGACGTCTTGCCTGTTGGGTGCAGACTGCCACGTTTGGATTTTCAGTGATGATATATTCTGATTCTCTAATCAAACCGTGCTTGGGATAAAGAATGGACTGCGTGGACCAAAATGAACCAAAAGGGCATGAAAAAGATCTGTTATAATTCAATAGTCCATGTCAAGTCGGGGGTATATCCCTCAGAAAATGCTAATTGAGCGGCACCCCGCATTCTCTCAGCTGAAATGTACTGTTTGATGGCTGCATGCATTGCCACCAATGGCCAAAGCCCCTCAGGGTCTCACTGTTTCTGCCATCACATCACGCCTTTGCAAAATGTGGGGGTCTGTGGGGGTGCTGGTGCAGTGCCATCCATTCATTCACCAGCAGCATTCATGCAGGAAAGTGTTCTGGCGCTATGTACTGCTTGGTGGTGATGTCCAATGATTGCAATGTTCGCCAATGCATTAGAAAAAACAGGAGAAAAAATGGTTCTTTCAGCGCTTTGCAGTATCTTTCAGACGGAACTCCAACATGACTTGGCCTTCAAGCAAATCGACTTTCGACTTTCGGCCGTTCATCCCTTGTTCCAAACTCCCAAGACACACACCCTTGAAATATGGCATTGTCTGAAAATATACTACCCCTGCATTCACTGGTTTATCATCCTTTTCCCCATTTGAATCGCCTACCTCATTTTGAGACACACCCACAAATCATCATGCATCTATCAGATTGTTGGTTAATATACCGTGTATATATATATGCATATGCTTATATGAACTATTCCCATCACAAAGCCATATTGTGCTAGGTTCCCCGACCCTCACCACTCCCAACAACGCACGCTCCGCCAACCTCAGAAGGGGGCCCTTTATGGGGCCGGTAGGCCCAATGAACCAATGGGATGATCTTTCAGTCTATAGGCAAACCCACATCATGCCCTGACTGGGGCTTCCACATATTCCAACTTCCAACCACACCCATTATATGAGCAATCTCGAAAACCCTAGGTTCACGGAAAGGACATCCACAAATTTGGGAAGGTCCCATCGCTTACCACACGTTTGTACAATAATGATATATGGTAAACTTGGGGGGTATCGCTTG